>ULTJ01024347.1_pt1 | contig 19013 bp, 17 predicted proteins | sample 1957491 | NCBI WGS metagenome assembly ULTJ01 (sample SAMEA4835731, study PRJEB28245) | human gut metagenome | biome: gut microbiome; material: fecal sample | place: Denmark | collected 2008 | reverse complement strand
GCCAGCCATGATGAGCGGTAATATGGAAGAATATACCCGCTTGGTGGCCGAAATGCAGCAGAAGATGATGGGAAATTTTATGGGCTAACTTAATCACAACGGAAAATATATTTATTATGAATCAAGATATTTATAAACTCGTATATAAGGTGACGCATGCCGGAGGTTCCGGAAGTTGTTTTTACCTCAAATCTCATAACTTCTTTGTAACGAACTACCATGTGGTCGATGGCTTTCATACGGTAGCCATTCATGATAATGACCGGAATCCCTTTCTTGCCAAAGTGGTGCTGGTCAATCCTTCATTGGATATTGCCCTGCTGGCAGTGGAAAGTGATTTCTCTGCCTTGCCGGAACTGAACTTGGCAGCGGACGACTCACTTGCCATCGGTGGAAAAGTATGTGTGGCTGGTTATCCCTACGGCATGCCTTTCACGGTGACGGAAGGTTCCGTATCTTCTCCCAAACAATTGATGGAGGGCAAATATTACATCCAGACGGATGCGGCGGTAAATCCCGGAAATTCGGGAGGTCCTATCTTCAATGAGAACAATGAGGTGGTGGGTGTCACGGTCAGCAAGTTCAGTAATGCCGATAATATGGGATTTGGTGTACGGGTGGAAGCACTTCGCAAGTTGCTGGAGTCTGTAGGCGATATAGACCGTTCCACTTTCCAGGTGCAGTGTGACAGTTGTGACGAGTTGATAGCGGAGGAAGAAGAATTTTGCCCTTCCTGTGGCGAAAAGTTACCCGAAGGTGTCTTTGCGGAGCGTGAGCAGTCACCGTTGAGTGTATTCTGTGAGCGTGCTATTACAGAAATGGGAGTAAATCCGGTTCTTGCAAGAGATGGTTACGATTCTTGGACATTTCATAAAGGGAGTTCGGAGATACGTATCTTTGTTTACGAGAATTCCTATCTGTTTGCGGTTTCTCCCATCAACCTGTTGCCCAAGAAGGATGTGGAGCGCGTATTGGATTATATGTTGAGCGAAGACTTTTCTCCTTATAAACTGGGTATCGATGGTCGTCAGATTTATATGGCCTACCGCATTCATTTGTCCGATCTTACGGATGAATCCGAAGATGAGATTTGCCGGAATCTGGTAAACCTTGCTTTGCGTGCCGATGAGATGGATAATAAGATGGTGGAAGAGTTTGGTTGCGAATTCTCGGAATATTCCAAGCAGGAAGAATAAGTCCGGGGATTAAAAGAAAAAGTGTAACTTTGCCAAAATTTTGATAATCAAAGTAGGATGGAAAACCATAAAGAGAAAGTTGGAATGAAAGGGAACGGCAAGTTCATATCAATAAGCCTGCTGACGTTCTTAGGGCTGATAGGCGCATTAGCTTTACAGTCGATATGGCTGTATAATACTTATACGCTTATCAGAAACAATATCCAAAAGGAAAGTTATGCCATTATCGAAAAAGCACTGCAAGAAGAAGGAAGTATTCGTTTTGAACAAACGCCTAAAGGAACGGCGATAATGGGTGGATCAATGAATGACACTATCCCGTCAATGACCTATTTTTATGAGCGTTTGTCTGATAAAGGCTATCCCATGTCATTGGAAAGATTGGATTCCATCACCTCCGTATTATTGAAAGAGAATGGGATAGAAGATAATTATTCCATCCATTTGATGAATTTGCATACTGGGAAGATATTGGATAAATGTGGAACTCAAAGAGAGCTGAATTGGCTGACAATCAAGGCTAAGGACTTTCCGATACGCGCGGACTATACCCAAGTAGTGCGGCTCATCATAACCCATCCTTATAAGACGTTTCTGGCACGCATGGGCTTGCTCATTATCGCCACTGTGTTTATCCTTGTCTTTGTAATTTCCTGCATCATCTATTTGATTAAAATCATCCGCCGCCAAAACAAAATCTTTCAGCTCCGCGAGGACTTCTCCTACGCCATGATTCATGACATGAAGACCCCGCTCAGCTCCATCATCATGAGCAATCATGCACTGAGCAGCGGAAAGCTGGATGCAAAGCCCGAAATAAGGAAGAACTTCCACGGCATCATCGCCAAAGAGTCCGAACACCTGCTGGCACTCACCAACAAAATACTCACCATCTCCAAACTGGAACACGAGAAAATGAAAATGGTGAAAGCTCTCGTACCCGTGCAGCCGCTGATAGAGGAAATGATCGAGAAATTCAAGACCATAGCCACAAAGCCCATCCGCTTTGAGACGGAATTCGAGACAGACACCGTCATGGCAGACAAAGAGTACCTGCAAGAAGCCATCAGCAACCTGATAGACAATGCCCTGAAGTACTCCCGCCAAGACATCGTTATCCGCATCGCATCTTGGGAAGAGGGCGACTACCGCTTCATCAGTGTACGCGACAACGGCATAGGAATACCGGCAAAGGACCTGCCAAACATTTTCAATAAGTTTGAGCGCGCCTCATCTGTCAGAAGCGGCAAGGGAGGACGGATTGCAGGCTTCGGACTGGGGCTGAACTACGTCTATCAAGTGATGCAGGCACACGGAGGAAAGGTGTCGGTAGAAAGCAGGGAGGGGGAGTATAGTGAGTTTACACTATCCTTTCCACAAAGCTAACCATTTATGTCCTATTCTTTGGCTTTCGGATTAATCTTTGTAACCTTGTATCACGTAATATACGCAAGTTTATAACTACTTGTTAGTATCTATAGAAAATAAAGGAGGATGTGTCAAAACAAAAGTTCGCTTGCTATTTGTTTCTTTTTAGAAATTATCAAGTGTATTTTGACATACCCTCTTTTACTTTATTCAAGTCTGTTTCTTATTTCTCAGCCAATAGCTGCACAGACTCATTCGTCAGGTGATGGTCTGCCGTCAAGTTCCAGTCATTGTTCTTTTCGCTCCATTCGTAGCTGAGGTAGCGCAGGGTGTTGCTGTCGGTCTGCTGATAGACGGCTTTCTGCCTGATGTCGGTGTAGGCATTGCTTTGCTCGTTCCAGAGGGCATATTCCACGGTGACATCATCCGTGTAGAAGAAGTTAAGGCTGTGGTGCTTTTCGAAGCTTTGCGTGGCTTCGTTCCATTTCAGCACTTCTTTTTGGGAGATGCGGCCGGAGTTGTCGTAGATGTAATTGTACTTCAGGTGGCGGTGAAGGAATTTGTTGCTCTCTACTTTGAATACGGTTTGTGTTTCCACACGCCCTTCACTGGTTTCGGTATTGTAGGCAAAGTTGTTTGTACGGTTACCGGCTGCTGCGCTTACTACGTTTACTAAAGAGGTCATTGCGATGATTGCTGAAATTACTAAAGTCTTCATAATAGTTCTATTTTTTAAGTTATACATTTTGTTTCAAGTTCTTGTCTTCGGGGGAGTTGTTCCCTTTCGACATTGCAAAGATAGAGGGAGGCAAAAATCTTTTAGGTTATCGCTACGTTAACGTTAGGTTAACGAGTAGATATCTACTCTAAAAGCGGAACAGTAATCCTGATTTTACATCACAAACTAAATATGAGAGCAAGAAATTGTCTAAACGAAGACAGTGATTTTCCGGCTAGTACAAAAAATATTATGGGGTAGTACCTGATAATCATAAGAATTAGTTAGCTTTGTCACAAAGTGCGACTAAATAAGATTGAACTTAATAACAAAGAATTAAAATGGATAGATGTAAATGGTGCTGCGACGGAGGTATCACACAAAAGTATCATGACGAAGAGTGGGGGATACCGCTTCACGATGATAAAAAGCATTTTGAATATCTGCTGATGGAAGTGATGCAATGTGGTCTGAACTGGACGATGATGCTAAAAAAACGGGAGGTTTTTAGAAAATGCTTCAGTAATTTTGATGTCCAAGCCGTTGCACGATTAGGCGAAGCCGAAATAGAACAAATATTGCAGACAGAGGGCATGATAAAATCTAGGAGGAAAATAGATGCCATTATAAATAATGCAAAATGCTTCCTCTCTGTTATCGACGAATTTGGAAGCTTTGACAAATATCTCTGGTCGTATTCCGAAGGAAAAACGTTCATCTACAGAAAGCATCACGAGGGGGAGCTTGAAGCTCGAAACGAGCTATCCGACCGGTTAAGCAAAGATTTAAAGAAACGAGGCTTTAAGTACTTGGGGTCCATAACCGTTTATTCACACCTGCAAGCTTGTGGAATGATAAACGACCATGAACCCAAATGCTGGATGTATGAGGAAATCAATAATAAAGCTGATATCAGATACATTCAATAATGCAATCATTTTCTTCGTAGTGGCGGCATCTGGAAACGGGGCGGCGCTAATGTTGCCCCACCTTTATCGTTTTTATCAAAAACAGTGCTGCGAAGTATTTCATACAATATTCCGCCGACATCCAAACCCAGTTTGAGCTTGTTGACATTGAAATAAGGAATCACTATGGGAACAGTTTCCCAGCGTCCGCGCATGGAGTCGTAGTAACGTTGTACACCTACTTCCATACCAAAACGTTCGGACATATCCAATGACATGGTGGCACCGTAACTTGAGGCATCCATTCCATAACTATTTCCAAAGGCGTATGTGCCGAAAACCTTGAAAGCGAGACGCTCCGAAGGGTGATACAACAAAGCGCCCGAAGTGTTGAATGTTTGTCCCGTGGTATGAATCATATTTATTTTCATGGCATTTATGCTGCCTTGAAGTTGTAGTTTGGGGCTGAAAGCGTACCGGTATCCTAACGAAGCTTCATTGATTCGTCCGATACCCGGCAGGTTTGTCTGCCCTCCGCTGCCATAAAATGCACCACGGGAAAAAGATTTTAATATACCGCCCGTACGATAATCACCCATAAAAAGTGGGGAAGGATTTGTGTGATAGGGTAAATGAATATTTCCCTTTAAAGAAAAACGGGGCACGGAATCGAAATATTTCGATTGGAGTGTGGAAGATGGGATGCCTCCCCCGGGAGATAGCTTCAAGGGAGAAGAAAGAAGCTCTTTCAGTTCCGGTCTTATGCGTATACTGTCAGGAATGAAGCGTGTGTTGTCTTCTTGTGCAAAAAGCAACCACGGAGTAAAAGCCAGCAGAAAGAACAATCCTAAACGGACTGTGAGACAAGAGATATAGACCTTTCGTTTCATACGCATATCCTCCTTCTTTATATTTAGATTTTACTAATTCTCTATCAGCATCAGCCCCACTCCTTTTACGGTTTTGATAGTGATTGAATCATCTTCGGAAAGTAGTTTCCGAAGTTTTGTCACAAACACATCCAGGCTGCGTGAAGCAAAGAAGTCATCTTCCGTATTCCAGAATTTATCGAGAATGGCTTCACGACGAATGACATCTCCCCGTTTCTCACAAAGCATCTGCAACAAGCCTGTTTCACGGACAGTCAGTGTTTTGTTCACGCCGGAAGTATGCTTCAAAGTGGCATGTGTGGCATCGAGCATGTATTCCTTGCCAATTTTGTAGCATTGGCTTTCATCCTTCGCTTTTTCGCCCTTTGAAAGTTTCAGCAGAGCGTGGATATGAGCATCCAGTTCTTCAGGAATGAACGGTTTCTTGATATAATTATTAGCGCCGATTTCATATCCCTTCACCACGTCTTTGGGAGATACCAGCGCCGAAGAGAATAGGATAGGGGTCTCCCCATCCGTCTCGCGGATGCGTCTCACCATCTCATATCCGTCCATGACGGGCATCTCGATATCAGATACTATTACATCGGGATGATGCTCCTTACACTGCTGCAAGCCTTCTTCGCCATTGGCGGCGGTAACCACCTCGTAGCCGCCTATCATGTCTTCCAAGCCTCCCTGCACAATATACCTCAGGTTGGCATCGTCTTCTACCAACAATAACTTTATCATAATTTCTCGAATCTTGCTATATGCTACAAAAGTAAAAAAAAGAATGGAAAACAACATCCATACCCCTAAATAAAGAGTATTCGATAGAGCCATTATTTCCCCGGATTATGAAACACCGGGATGATGACCGGCTGATTTCGTTTGACGTGGAATGAATATGAACGGCAGGTCTTTTTTTGAAATATGCATAGACAATACCCGCTTCTTTTTCTAAATGTCCCCTCCTATGTCTATTCTATTATATTGTTAATTTCCTGTATTACAATGCTTTATTGTTTTTCATATCCCCTCCATTTCTCCCCCTCTTCGTTTTCCTTATTTGTGGGGTAGTTTTTACTTTTGCTCTCAATTAAGACAGGCAGAAACGATGTGACATTATCAATCATTATAAAAAATAATATTTATGGAAAGCAAGAACAAAGTTTATCCCAGTTACATGAGTGAATTTTATGCAGCCAATCCTGCTAAGTTTGAAAAGAGAAAGAATACAATCAAACCTATCCTTTATTTAGGATTGGCAGTGGTTGGCTTGGTCTTAGCCATTTTTCCCGGGCTTATCCCTTTTCCCGGCTGGTTGGTACGTACGGTGGGGGTAATTGTGGTGATAGTGGGGCTGATATCTGCCTTGATGAATAAATTTACTATCTACAACTTTCAAAGTGGCGGTAAGATTAAATGGATGGGCGTGAAGAAGTTCAAGCGGGATGAAACGAATCCGGAGAAGATACTGAAAGCCTTTTTGGAGAAAGACTTCCAATATTTGGCCGATTTGCCCGGTGGAAGGAGTGAACCGGTACAACTTACGATAGAAGAAGACCCCGTAGGGCATGAGATGTACTGCTTGCTTACCACCTACGATGCCGATTCCAATATAGTGGGTTTGGCTAATGTCATTACGCTGTCTGGCGACGACTACGATGACAATATTGACCTTATCAAGCAGATGTATAAGGAAGAAGAGGATAATTAATTAGAAAACAAATTATGAAGAAATATTTGTTGCTGATTTCATTTCTACTCCTTCTGCCCTCATTGGTGCAGGCGCAGAAGGAGTACCCCATAGAACAGGTGTCCGCCATCAATGTGGGCGACGGGCGCATTTTGTTCCGTGACTTAAAAACCGAAAAGCCGTTGGGAGGCGACCACCGTATTATAGACGGATATCATTCCGCCTATATTCAGGCCGAATTTAAGGATGGCTTCTACAATGGCAGGTATGAGGAACATGTATATAATAAGTTGAAGTGTGAAGGCGCATACAAAGACGGGCGGAAAGACGGTACCTTCAAATGGTATGATGACGAGGGGAAGGTGAAGGAAGAGAAATCCTATAAAGGAGGTAAGTTGGACGGCGCTCATAAGACATATTACCCCACCGGAGCGGTGGAGCGCGAGGTGAACTACCGCGATGGCAAACAAGACGGCAAGGAATTGTCATACGATTTTGACGGTACACTCCGCCGGGACCACACCTACAAGGACGGCAAGCAGGTAGGCAAGCAGTTCACTTTCCTGAAAGGTACGTATGAGCTTTATGAAACAGCTTATTACAATGAATATGGGCAGAAGGACGGAGACTATTCATCCGTATTTACCTTCGGTCTGCCGCATGTATTGGGGCATTATAAGAACGGGCAGAAAGACGGACAATGGATTGAGATTGCTGAAAGCGGCGATACATTGGTGATAGAAACATACGTCAATGGAAGAGAAGAGGGCCTGCACGTGTCCTACGACCGCGAAACAGGTGCCCGTAAGCGGGCTTTCTACATGAAAGCTGACCGCAAAGATGGACTTTACCGGGAATATAATCCTGAAAACGGCGAGTTGGTTTACGAAGCCACCTATCAGTATGGACGCCTTCATGGAAAAGAACGCCGTTTGAAAGTTAGCAACCGTTACGACTATTGGGAGATATCTACCTACGTAAATGGTCGGCAAATGGGGCCCTTTGAATCCCGGTATGTCAAGAACGACCGGATACGTGAAGTTGGAGAGTATCGTAATGGTCGGCGAGTAGGCCGTTGGAAACTATATGATATTGACGGAAAGTTGGAAAAAGAGTGGGAAGAAACAAAATAATAATAGTATCCGTCATCGCAGTGCTTTTCCTGCTGCATTACCGTGTCTGACATGCCGAGGAAGATACGATTTATGTAGAAACAGCCGGATAAAGGGTCTTCCTATAGGTCTGCGTCTGATAAAAAGGCATATATTTTAATTATACGTGGAGGGATATTCATATATTTGCCAAGCTTCGAGATATCGACTTGTCGGACACAACATATATCAACCTAAACCGCTACGTAGATAATACCAGAGATTCGTATGAATAATAGAAAGAAGAATGAAGAAATATAAATATTTGGTGTGGATTTTAATAGGGGCTGGCATTTTGTCTGCTTGCGGACCCGACCATCGTGTAGCGCTGGCGGAAAAACTGATGGCAGAAAAAGAAACGGATAGCGCCATTGCCGTGATGCATGAAATAAAAAAGCCCTTGGAGGATCTTTCCAATCGTGATTATGCACTTTATGCTTTACTGATGTCCGAAGCTGTACACCGGAAACAGCAATTGAACGCAGCTACTGATACACTGTTGCTGCCGGCCATCAAATACTTCAGCCAGTCGGGAGATTCTTTGTATGCCGAACGGGCGCTCTACTGCAAGGCTCATCTGGATAGGCGGCTCTACCGGATGGACGATGCGATGCAGTCATTTCTCAAAGCATTGCTTTTCTTGCAAGGAAGCGGGAACGATGAACAGCTCTACAGGGTAAACACATGGCTGGGCGTCGTTTGCCTCAATCAGGGCGAGTATTCAGGAAAAGTGCGTTATTCCAAGGAAGCACTGAACGCCGCTTTGAGAATGGGCAATAACTTTTACAAGATATTAGCCTTAAATGATATAGCCACCGGTTACTATTTCCAGGCTAAGTTTGACAGCGCCCTGTATTATGGAAATGCCGCATACAATGCTGCAATGGAGGACTCTCTACCCGGGCAATTGCGTTACATCTATACTGATTTAGGCTCTGTATATAAAGAAATCGGCGAATATGAAAAAGCTCTGGACTATATCAACCGCTCCATCGCCATGCGCCCTTTAAAAGATTCTATAGCCATTATGGGACTATATGCCATTAAGTTGGATTTATTTGGCAGGCTAGGTCAATATGATTCCGCCCATCATTATTTTGAGAAAGCGGTTGTCAGTTCTTCCCTCGCTACTCAGGTCGATGCCTATAATTACATGGCGCAAACCTACTACCGGATGGGGCGACCGTTGGAAGCCTATCCCATGCTGTTGCAATCTATGGAGCTGGCAGATACAGTCAGAAAGCAGCATCATACGGCGGAAGCCATTGCTTTGCAAGAGCTTTACCGGCACGAACAGTTATCTGTCGAAAATCTTTATTGGCGTAGCCAGGCGGCCGAAAAGCAAAGCAATGTTTATCTGATGACTATTTTAACGCTGTTGTTGTTCTGGGCAGCCAGTGGCATTTATTTCATTTATCGCCGCAACCGCCGTAGGCTGGAAATGCAACGGAATCAACTTGCCCATCAGCAAGAAGAATTGCATTTGCAGCGTAAGGCGAGTTCCGAAAGCCTGCAACGCATGGCAGAGTTGGAGCAGAAAGAAGCCAAACTGAAAGAAACATTCTTCAGAAGGTTGAACCAACGCATTGTGCAGGAGATTGAGAGCGGTGGTAATATTATCCTTTCAGACGATGATTGGGAGGATATTGTGGTGAATGCAGATATCATTTTCGACGGCTTCACCAAACGGCTGCAACAGGCATATCCTGCCTTGAATAAAGACGACCTGCGTTATTGTTGTATGGTAAAGATGCAATTGTCCCAATCCGAAATGTCCCAAATCATGCACTTGGAGAAAGACTCCGTTAAAAAGCGCTTGAAGCGTATCCGCGTAGAGAAGATGGGAGCCGATAGCGGAGTTACGCTTGAGGAACTATTAAAAGGGTTCTAATCGGTGTACGGAGAGCAGTAGAAATTTAGTGAGGATATCCATGTATTATAGCAATCCTGCAGAGAACTGTTTCGGCATTACTTGTGCTCGTTTTGACACTTTGCATTTTCTTTATCCCGAGAATCGTGTATTTTCACCCCGTTGGTAGGTGTGAGCGGAAATACGCGAACGAAAATTTGTATCTTCTTCATAAATAGTGAAATACAGAAATGTGTACAATTCAAATAGAGGAGAAATAGTTGTCTGTCCATGAAAAAGCGGTCTCTTCTCGGGAAATAAAGAACGTTTTCAGGAGGAATATTCATCTTGTCCGGGAGGGATGTTAACATCCCTCCCGCTGGAAGTTAATATCCCTCGCATGGGAAGTTAACATCTCTCGTGTGGGAAGTTAATATCCCTCCTTCGGGAAGCGTAAAATCAGTGGATGCTCGGTATAAACGCCGCATATTTATGCTTTAAATCGTAAGATTTCGCTCTATTTAGGGCTTTTTGGAAAGTGGGTGTGTCAGTAAAACAGGTGATTTGGAAGCTGAAAGTATATGATATGTGCCGTTTTTAGATTAATTTGATAGATTGGCGTGCCCCACCATGACGGATACTGTGGTATGGGCATAAAAAAAGGAGTACCGCTGTACTCCAACCTTTGTTAACCTTAAATCTAATACTATGAAAAACACATTGCAAAGGTACGGACTTTTTGCTAATCTCCAAATAAAGCAAATAAAAAAGTGTGTTCTATAACATGTTTTAGTAAAATCATGGCTTTTGTTAAGGCTTACTAAGGATTTAAAGTCTCTCCGCATTTATTTTCTAAAAAAGACTTATCTTTGTATCATCAATGAATTTAACTTACTAACCGTAAAAGACATACCGCTGTGAACGAAGATATTGTCCTTACCCCGATGATGAAACAGTTTCTTGATTTGAAGGCAAAACACCCGGATGCTGTGATGCTGTTTCGTTGTGGTGACTTCTATGAAACTTATTCTACCGATGCCATTGTGGCTGCCGAAATCTTGGGTATCACCCTTACGAAGCGTGCCAACGGCAAGGGAAAGACCATTGAAATGGCGGGCTTCCCTCATCATGCACTCGATACGTATCTGCCCAAACTGATACGTGCGGGAAAGCGTGTAGCTATATGTGACCAGTTGGAAGACCCCAAACTGACGAAGAAGTTGGTGAAACGGGGGATTACGGAACTGGTGACTCCGGGGGTATCCATCAATGACAATGTGCTGAATTACCGGGAGAATAATTTCCTGGCAGCGGTTCATTTTGGCAAAGGGGCTTGCGGGGTAGCTTTTCTGGATATATCTACAGGCGAGTTTCTCACTGCGGAAGGTCCTTTTGACTATGTGGATAAGCTGTTGAATAACTTTTCCCCGAAAGAAGTGCTTTTTGAGCGCGGCAAGCGTGGTATGTTCGAAGGGAATTTCGGAAGTAAGTTCTTCACTTTTGAGCTGGACGACTGGGTGTTTACGGAGACAACCGCCCGGGAAAAACTGCTGAAGCACTTTGAAGTGAAAAATCTGAAAGGTTTCGGCGTGGAGCATCTCAAGAATGGCATCATAGCTTCGGGGGCTATCCTGCAATATCTCATCATGACGCAGCATACGCAGATAGGGCATATCACCTCGCTGGCGCGTATTGAAGAAGATAAATACGTTCGTCTGGATAAGTTCACGGTGCGCAGCCTGGAGTTGATGGGCAGCATGAACGATGGTGGCAGCAGTTTGCTGAATGTGATAGATAAGACAATCAGTCCGATGGGCGCCCGTCTGCTGAAGCGCTGGTTGGTATTCCCGTTGAAAGACGTCCAACCCATCAATGAGCGGCTGAATGTGGTGGAATATTTCTTTCGCCAGCCCGATTTCAAAGAGTTGATTGAAGAACAGTTGCACCTGATAGGCGACTTGGAACGTATTATCTCCAAGGTGGCGGTGGGACGTGTGTCTCCCCGTGAGGTGGTTGCGTTGAAAGTAGCTTTGCAGGCTATCGAGCCTATCAAGGAAGCTTGTATGCAGGCTGATAACGCCAGTTTGAATCATATCGGCGAACAGTTGAATATCTGCCGTTCTATTCGGGAGCGTATTGAAAAGGAAATAAACAACGACCCGCCGTTGCTAATCAATAAAGGCGGTGTCATCAAGTCCGGTGTCAATGCCGAGCTCGATGAGTTGCGCCGGATAGCCTATTCCGGTAAGGATTATCTTTTGCAGATACAGCAACGTGAAAGCGAGTTGACGGGCATTCCCAGTTTGAAGATAGCCTACAACAATGTGTTCGGTTATTACATCGAGGTGCGCAATGTGCACAAGGACAAAGTGCCGCAGGAGTGGATTCGTAAGCAGACGCTGGTCAATGCGGAACGGTACATTACGCAAGAGTTGAAAGAATATGAAGACAAGATACTCGGTGCGGAAGACAAGATATTGGTGCTTGAAACGCAACTCTACACGGAATTGGTGCAGGCATTGAGCGAGTTTATACCTGCCATTCAGATAAATGCGAACCAGATAGCCCGCCTGGACTGCCTGCTGTCTTTTGCCACTTCTGCCCGCGAGAATAATTATATCCGCCCCGTTATTGCTGACGATGATGTATTGGAAATCCATCAGGGACGCCATCCGGTCATCGAGAAGCAATTGCCGATTGGCGAGAAGTATATTGCTAATGACGTGATGTTGGACAATAACACGCAGCAGATAATCATTATTACCGGTCCCAACATGGCGGGTAAGTCTGCTTTGCTGAGGCAGACTGCATTGATAACGCTGCTTGCCCAGATAGGCAGTTTTGTGCCGGCAGAAAGCGCGCATATCGGATTGGTGGACAAGATATTTACCCGTGTGGGTGCCAGCGATAATATTTCCGTCGGCGAGTCTACTTTCATGGTAGAGATGAACGAAGCGGCAGATATCCTGAACAACCTCTCTTCGCGCAGCCTGGTACTTTTTGACGAGTTGGGGCGCGGTACTTCCACTTACGACGGTATTTCCATTGCCTGGGCAATCGTGGAACACATCCATGAGCATCCTCGCGCCAAAGCCCGTACGTTGTTTGCTACGCACTACCACGAGCTGAATGAAATGGAGAAGAGTTTCAAGCGCATTAAGAACTACAATGTGTCGGTGAAAGAAGTCGACAATAAGGTCATTTTCCTGCGCAAACTGGAACGCGGGGGTAGTGAGCACTCCTTCGGTATTCATGTGGCGAAGTTGGCGGGTATGCCGAAGAGTATCGTGAAGCGTGCCGATGAGATATTGCACCAGTTGGAAGCAGAGAACCGCCAGACCGGGATGGTCAGTGGCAAGACAATCACCGAAGGGGCTTCTTCGGCGGGAGGCATGCAACTGAGTTTCTTCCAGCTTGATGACCCTGTGCTGTGTCAGATACGCGACGAGATACTCAATCTGGACGTGAATAATCTTACTCCGCTGGAAGCGCTGAATAAGCTGAATGATATTAAAAGGATAGTGAAGGGGAAGTGATTACTTATTTTCGTGTGTTTAGGACTCAAAGTGCTTTTATAACTTTGAGTCCAGATAAGAACTGTATTCATCAATCAGAAATTCATCGGAATTTTTTAGGTTTACAATGTAATTAAGCAAGTTTTGTTCTTGAAGTTGGTCATAGAGCTTTGCAAACGTTTGGTCTTTTCTAAGTAAATCTTTAGAAATAAACGTTTTGAACATAAAAATACGTTCTTGTCGACTGATAATGTCTCCGATTGCGTATCCTTCTTGAAAACTTATCGCACATCTTTCCTGGCCTGACCCTAAGATAAGAGCAATGCCTAAGTAACTGTTCTTTATATATTGATTGATAAGCTCTTGTTTATCAATTGGGGCATTTTTTAATAACCTGGAATGATATCGGGAGAAAAAATGAGGGGGGAAAACATAAATATTATGCTCGCCTGCAACGATATATTCATAAACATAAATTCCTTCTTCCGTTTGAACTTGAGACACGGCAATACACGCGGCATCTTCGGCCAACTTTTTGTTTATCGCATAGTAAAATATAAACCAATCATTATTTGTTTTCTTACTGAAATAATGAATGGGATTAAATATCATCGGCAAATGGAGGCTTTTAATAATTGCCCTGCGTATTTTTGAATCATAATTTCTTCTAAGATAAGGAATTATATTTTCAGATATATCTTTTTCCATCTCCCTTCTAAGTGTGGAAGGGTTCATTGTTCTTGTTATCATTTCTTCTGCTATCTTTTTTTCTGCTTGCAAAGTTACCTGTATATATCAAATATGGTATATGATTTCGCGATATAAATGTATTTCCGGGTGGAAATGGCATGAAAGCAGATAGATGTGGCACAAAAACATAAAAAAAGCCGGGCGGTGGCTCGGCGGCAGTTGGAAGAAGGAGTATCTGTAGGTAGTGGAAAACAAATCAGGCAGCATCGGTTAAGACACTGCCTGAAAGAGGTTGCTATTTAGTCTTTTTCTTCCCGTAGAAGAACATAAAATACAGTCCGATAATAATGAACGGGATGCTGAGCCATTGTCCCATATTGAGCGACATGGTTCTTTCAAAATCTACTTGATCTTCCTTCAGGAATTCAATGAAGAAGCGGAAAATGAATATCTCCGTCAGGCAAAGGCCGAAGAAGAAGCCGCGATGATAGGGTAGAAGCGTCGCCGCGTCCTTTCCCGCAGTTTGGGCTTTTTGGCTTTTCATCCCTCGCTTGTACAGGTAGACCATTCCCAGGAAGAAGATGAAGTAAGCGATTGCTTCGTAAAGCTGCGCCGGATGGCGGGGAAGCATATCGACCCGTTCAAAGACGAAAGCCCAAGGTACATCGGTCGGCTGGCCTATAATCTCGGAGTTCATCAGGTTGGCAAGGCGGATACAGCACGCTGTGATAGGCGTAGCCACAGCTATCATATCCAGCACATCCATATAGTGCATCTTTGTCTTGCGGCAATAGAGCCACAGGGCGATAATCAATCCCAATGTACCGCCATGGCTGGCAAGTCCTTCATATCCGGTCCATTTCCAACCTCCATCGGGCAGGAACTTTATGGGAAGTATCATTTCCCAAAAGTGGTTCAGGTAGTAATCGGGTTGATAGAACAGGCAATGCCCCAGTCGCGCCCCAATCAGTATGCCGAAGAAACAATAAAAGAACAACGGCTCAAACTTCTTTTCGTCAATTCTCCTGTCACGGTATTGACGGTGGACTATCACGTATGCGAGGGCGATACCTACAACCCACAGCAAGCCGTAATAACGGATTGGGATACTTCCGAAGAGATTGAACAGTTCGGGATTCGGGTTCCAGTTGATGGAGAGTAATGGTAACATATTGTTGAAGGAATAGAGTTATTAACTTGATTTACGCAACAAAGTTAGAAAATAATCTTGTTTACTCATCAATTTGGGTCAATATGTGTGTCGTTTTATTTAAAACCTATCTTGTTACGGGGTTTTTCAGCTTGCTGTTTCCGGGTTTGCATTTCAGCTAAGGTATGATTGATAAGTTCTAACTGAATGCGGGTGTCTTCGTTGATATCGTTTTGGTCGGTGAAGACTTCTTCGATGTAAGCTTTGAGTTCTTTTACTTCCTGTTCTAAGTTCTCTATTTTATAGGTAGGTGATGAGGCCATCAGTTGGCGGACGGTTACGAAGGCACGCATGATGGCGATATTGACCTCGATGGCGATGTCGCTATTTAAGATGCCCGAAAGCATGGCGAGATCTTGTTCGGTAAAAGCATAAGGGAGAGAGGATTTAGGTCGTTTGGTTTTAGATGTCATCACAATTTGTGATGACATAGATTCCCATTCTTCTTTAGATAGTTGAAACATAAAATCAGGCGGAAATCTCTTTATATTTCTTTTAACAGACTGATTGAGAACACGTGTCTCAACTTGGTAAAGAGCTGCCAAATCAAAGTCGAGCATGACTCTTTGCCCCCTTATCTCATAAATTTTTTGTTGTACTATTACGGATAATTCCATGTTTCTTTGTGATGTATTATTATTTGAACTTCTCCGCCACCATCCTGTACGTCGGCACTTCAATCCCTTGTTCCTCCGCAGCCGTAATCATGTCGAAAAGCAATCCTTGTACTTCGCTCTCATGTCCTTTCGCCATATCCTTCTGCATGGAGGCGGTACTTTCGGGGGCAAGCTTGTCGATGACTTTAAGGTTATATTCCACAACATCCTCCTTAAACTCAATGCCCAATTTCCGTCCCAGCGCAGCGCTTTCTTGGGATAGTCCGATAAAGGTATCGCGTACCTTGCCCGGCTTCTGCACTTCACCCATAGGTACGTCATAGTAAGCCCCCGTCACAGCCATGGCAGAGATGAAAGACCATTTTACGAACGTATCCCGGTTGATATCAGGAGATATTTCTGCTTTGATGCCACTCTCCTGTAAATCACGCTGTACGGCTTCCAATGTTTCACGGGAAACATCCGTACCCCGGTGTGCCCCATAGACGAGGCGGAAAATCTTTCCCATCTGCGTGATTTCTCCCCGTCCGGACACAAAGCCTACGATGTAGATGCAGCCGTCGAGTACCGTGACGCCGGGAACCAGGCGCTGGATGCGGGGACCTGTTCCGTAAACATTCAGAATGGGGATGACTATTGTATCCCGATGTGCGGCACTTTTGATTAGCTCCGTAATGGAATCTACAGAATAGCCTTTGACGCATACGAAGATGACGTCTGCCTTGTATTCAGTTGACAAGGATTCAGTTGGCGAGTTGACGAGGGAGATACTTATTTCTTTGTCAATTAATTCAGTGTATTCTTCAGCCGTATAAGCGGGCATCTTCAGTGCATGTTCACCCTTCAGGTCGGAATGTAAACGCAAACCATGTTCACGTATGGCGGCCAAATGTTCGCCGCGTGCAATGCAAGTGACGTCTTTTCCAGCCAAGGCAAGAAAGCCTGCGATACTGCCACCTACGCCACCGGTGCCTGCAATGAGATACTTTAATTCATTATTTGCCATTTGTAGTATATGTTTAAATGTTATTGAACTGTCTGGAAAATTGAAGAGAGTTCAATAATAAAAAATTCAACTGTCGCAATATCTGAGACAGTTGAAATTATAGCTGTTGAAGTCGTAAGGAACACTTACACCTTCCTATTATCCTTATACATTGAACCGGAAGTGCATAATGTCCCCATCCTGCACCACGTATTCCTTGCCCTCAACGCCCAGCTTACCTGCTTCGCGTACGGCGGCTTCACTGCCATATTTGATATAGTCTTCGTACTTGATGACCTCTGCCCGGATAAATCCCTTCTCAAAATCCGTATGGATGACCCCGGCGCATTGCGGAGCTTTCCAGCCCTTATGATAAGTCCATGCCTTTACTTCCATTTCTCCGGCGGTGATGAAGGTTTCAAGGTTCAGCAGGCTGTAGATGGCTTTAATCAGGCGGTTACAACCACTTTCCTTCAGCCCCAGGTCTTCGAGGAACATCTGCTTTTCTTCATACGTTTCCAGTTCGGCGATGTCGGCCTCGGTCTGTGCGGAGATAATGATGAGTTCGGCATCCTCTCCCTTGATGGCTTCACGCACTTGTTCCACGTATTGGTTGCCGGTGGCAGCACTGGTGTCGTCCACATTGCACACGTAGAGCACGGGTTTGGTGGTGAGCAAGAACATCTGCTTGGCGCATTGCTCCTCGTCATCGTTCTGCGGGATTACGGTGCGGGCACTCTGTCCCTGTTCCAGCGCATCTTTGTAGCGGAGCAGGAGTTCATACTCTATCTTTGCCGCCTTGTCGCCACCCACTTTGGCTACCTTTTCCACACGCTTGATGCGGTTTTCTACCGTGTCGAGGTCTTTCAGTTGCAGTTCGGTGTCGATGATTTCCTTGTCGCGCACGGGGTTTACCGAACCGTCCACATGCACGATGTTCCCGTTGTCGAAGCAACGCAGCACGTGGATGATGGCGTCACACTCACGGATGTTACCCAGGAATTGGTTACCGAGACCTTCGCCCTTGCTGGCACCCTTCACCAGGCCGGCAATGTCGACAATGTCGCATACGGCGGGCACGATGCGTCCCGGATGGACCAGTTCGGCGAGGCGGGTCAACCGCTCGTCGGGTACGGATACTTGCCCCATCTGGGCGTCTATTGTACAAAACGGGAAATTTGCCGCTTGTGCTTTTGCGCTACTCAAGCAGTTGAAAAGAGTAGATTTTCCTACGTTGGGAAGTCCTACGATACCAGCTTTTAATGCCATAGTGTTATAGTATTTTTGTTATTATCAATCAGTTATAATGTTCTTTTTTGTCTCGTTTTTGGGGTGCAAAGATAATCAATTTTAGGCTAATGCGGTAATCTTCTTATACTTTCTCTTTTCAGGAATACCAGTTTTAAGGGGAATTACTATCTTTGTTCATATAGATGAAACAGAGAATATTATGAACATATCTTTGGTTACTGCAAATAAAAAGCGGTATTTGGATTTGTTGCTACTGGCCGATGAGCAAGAGTCCATGATTGACCGTTACTTGGAGCGGGGCGAAATGTTTGTGCTCGAAGACCGGGGCGTTAAGGCAGTTTGTGTGGTTACCGATGAAGGCAGCGGTGTTTGTGAATTGAAGAACCTGGCCGTTACTCCCGGCTTCCAGCGGCAGGGATATGGCAGGGCAATGATTAGCTATCTGATAAATCACTATTCGGGAAGATACGCTCAAATGATAGTCGGAACCGGCGATGTTCCGGGTACTACCGGATTTTATAAGCATTGCGGTTTTGAATATTCCCATCGCATCGAGGACTTCTTTACCGATAACTACGACCACCCTATGGTGGAAGAGGGTATATTATTAAAAGATATGGTATACCTGAAGCAAAGCTTATAGAATTCGTCCCTTAAATCCCTTTTCTCTATTGTTTTTCCTCCGCATATAGCCGGTGGAAGACAGGCTTCAACAACGTTTCATCGGTAATGATGGCTTGCAGTTCTTTCAGCCGTTCCGCATTTTTGGAATCAGGGAACCAGAGTTTCAGATAGCTGCCCGGGGCATATTTTTCCATCAGATGCTTGTAGAACCGCCGGTAGTGCCATTCCTCATCTGCCGTAGGGTTTTGTTTCAGGCCATACTGAACAGTGCGTCGTAAGGTGATGTCCGGGTCGATGATACGGTCGGCTTCGGCAACGATTTTACCATAGATGCTGCGGGGTTCATGGTCGGTAGACGCC
>ULTJ01017187.1_pt1 | contig 19086 bp, 19 predicted proteins | sample 1957491 | NCBI WGS metagenome assembly ULTJ01 (sample SAMEA4835731, study PRJEB28245) | human gut metagenome | biome: gut microbiome; material: fecal sample | place: Denmark | collected 2008 | reverse complement strand
TCATAGGTTGATTTGCCTGTTTGAGATTTCCTCTCTATGAGAAATCATTTTCTTGATAAGAAGTACAATGAGGAGTTTTTGTCCTAATAGACGAACTTTTTGAAAGGCAGAGGTAGCTGTCAGACCTTAAAATCATGTTTGAAGAAGCAGAAAAATAGAGTAAGATAAAGATGCTTTGTTGAAAATATTCTGAATAAGATAACCTCTTTGGAAGAGTCTGTTCGTCTGAGTAATAAGTACACATAAAAGTAAGAATTGGAAGTGAAAATTGGCTAAAATGGATGATAAACACCATCTGAATAGTCAAAATAAATATTGAAAATAATCCAATTTTTGACAAAATTTATTGGGAGAGATTGTCACGTGTGGCTTTCCTTATAAGACATGTCAAAATTGGATACTAACCGGATGGATAATACTATTTTTTGCAATAGCAGAGTTTATATATTAATCGTTAAAGATCTTATATTTTTATAGATATGATTATTGGCTACACAACTGGTGTTTATGACATGTTTCATATAGGGCATCTTAATTTGTTAAGGAGAGCAAAAGAAAAATGTGATTATCTTATAGTAGGGGTTAGTACTGATGAATGTTGCGAATCCTATAAGCATAAAAGACCAGTAATACCTTATGAACAAAGAGCAGCTATTGTGGCAGCTATAAAATTTGTTGATGAAGTAGTACCGCAGGAAAATATGAATAAGCTTGCTTTTCTAAGGCAGAGACATTTTGATGTGATGTTTCATGGGGACGAATGGAAAGGTACTGATTTGTATAATCATTATGAAGAAGAGTTCTTGAAATTTGGAGCAAAAATAGAGTATTTTAGTCATACAGATGGGATTTCTTCTTCTTTATTACGTAATATTATAAATAAATAGATTTATGGATATAAAGAGTTTTCTTCAAAAGGTATTACCATGTGGTTATATAATCAATCGTTATGATAGAATTGGAATGGTTGAAAAATGTATATCTGAATCAAAAGAATATGAATTGCCAGACCTAATGAAACCTGTAGAGTCAAAGTTTAATAAAATAGTATCTGTTCAAGGTTTTGGGTATTCAGGCTCTGGAGCAGTGGTAGATTTGTTACGAGAGTTTTCAAATTGCAATGTTGTTGGCTATGTTTCTGTGGAAGGTAGTAAAACAGCTAGAAATAAATCTATGGCAGAAGTTGATTTTATTCGGCTTTCTGGAGGTCTTTTTGAAATAGAAAAATATGTAGAGTCAAATAATTTATTTCATGAAGATGCTTTGATTAAGCGAACCTTTTGCCTTTTTAGCAGTTCATACCTTTTTAGATTACCTGAATTGAGGCCATATTTTATAAGTTTCTTAAAAGCTATCATAAAATTTTCTTTTCCAAAACTTAGTCAGTCTTATTATAATGGGTACTTGTACTTGCCAAGAACTCCAGCATCAATATATTTTCTAGAAAAAATGTCAAAAGCAGATTATAGAAAATTATGTAGTAATTTTTTAAATTATGTTTTTAATTATTTTCATTCGGAAAATATCAATTATTTTGTAGCTGATCAATTGTTCTCTGATTTCGAATTTGATATAGATCATAATAAGCAATATTTACCAAATCTCAAGACTATTTTTGTTCCTCGAGATCCTAGAGATTTGTATGCTTGGACGAATTACAAGAAAGTCGAGTGGATTCCTCAGAATTTAGAGAGTTTTATTCAATGGTATAATATTATGTATAGCCCTCTAAATATCGGTATTGATGATTCTCTAATAGTCAATTATGAGGCAATATGCTTAGACTATGACAACGAGTATAAGAAAATCTTAGAATATCTTGATCTTGATAATAAATTTCATTTAAATAAAAAGGGATGCTTTAATCCTGAAGTTTCAAAAAAATTTGTTGGTATTTGGAAAGATAGTGTTATGCCCATGAGTGATTTTCAACTGATAGAAAAGGAATTAGGCAATTTTTGTTGCTCTTTAATTGATTAATTTTCATTGATATGAAAACCCCAAAGATTATTGAACTGTCTAGACATTTTGACCCACGAGGAAATTTATCTGTTATAGAAGAATACAAAGACATTCCTTTCAAAATCGAACGCTCTTATTGGATTTACGATGTCCCCGGTGGAGAAAGCCGAGGAGGGCATGCGTATCGAAAAAATAACGAGTTTATTGTCGCTCTTTCTGGTAGCTTTGATGTTATTCTTGATGACGGAAAAGTCAAAAATACTTATCATTTAAACCGTTCTTATTATGGACTATATGTGCCTGAAGGTATATGGCGCGAAATGTGTAATTTTTCGACAAATTCTCTCGCTTTTGTGTTAGCTTCGATGAAGTATGATGAGAATGATTATTTATACGATTATGACACATTTAAAATAATGAGCAATGAATAAGATTTCAGTATATAATTGTTCACTTATTGAACTTCCAAAAATAGAGGTTGAAGCTCGTAAAGGTAATCTTACGATAGCATACAATAATGAGCACTTTCCTTTTGATGTAAAAAGAGTTTTTTACTCTTACGACATTCCCGGAGGGGAAGCACGGGGAGCTCATGCACATAAGGAGTGTCATCAGTTTCTTATTGCAGCTAGTGGTAGTTTTGAGGTACTTCTTGATGATGGTAGGAATAAAAGAACTGTATTATTGAATAGACCTTTTTACGGTCTTCATGTACTACCTGGTATTTGGGCTTCAGAGCAGGGATTCTCTTCTGGTTCAATATGCCTTGTTTTAGCCTCCGAAAACTATTCTGAGGAAGATTATATTCGTAGTTATGATGATTATCTGAAGTATATTAAAGATACAAACAATGTTTGAAATTAGAAAATACACACAGGAGAATAAGAATATATGGGATGTTTTTGTTAGAAATTCCATCAATGCGACTTTTCTTTTTCTTCGTGATTATATGGATTATCATTCTTATAGATTTCATGATTTCTCTTTAATGATTTATCGTAAAGGCAAATTGTTTGCTCTTCTACCCGCTAACATTGATTGTGGTGTCTTATATTCACATCAAGGATTGACTTATGGAGGGTTGCTGATTGATAGGAAGGCGACTACTGCAGAAATTGTTGATCTTTGGAGTTTGATGAATGAATATTTGAAGGATAATGGGATTTCTTGTGTGATATATAAACCGATTCCTTTTATTTTCCAAAATATTCCTGCACAGGAAGATCTTTATGCGTTATTTAGAACGACAAATGCTCAACTCATAGGTCGAAATATGTCGGCAACAATTTATCAAGACAATAAGATTAAGTTCATTGAATCTCGTAAGTCTGGAATAAGAAAAGCGATAGCAAATGATATACAGGTTAGACTGTCTGATGATTGGAAAGGTTTTTGGGATATATTAGATGAGAATCTAAAAAATAAGTATGGAGCAGCTCCTGTACATACGTTGGATGAGATTCTTATTTTAAAAGAAAAATTTCCTAAGAATATAAAACTCTATATGGCATACAAGGGTGAGAAACCTGTCGGAGGTTCTGTATTGTATATTACTCAGCGAGTTGTTCATACACAATATATATCTGCTAATCTTGAGGGAAAAGAAATGGGTGCATTAGACTTGCTCTTTGATTATTTGATTAATCAAGAATACTGTAGCTATCCAATATTTGATTTTGGAACATCCAATGAGGAGATGGGAAGAGTTCTTAATGGACCTCTTATTTTTCAAAAAGAAGGATTTGGGGGCAGAGGAGTTGCTTGTGATATTTACCAATATACATTATAATGTCTATAGGGAAATTATATTCAGGTTATGTCATTAATCCAACATGGGAACTTACTCCTCATGTATTTATATCACCTTTTTCGTCATCGGAGATTAGTGCATTAGATGAGAATCTGGATATTAAGGTCTCTGCTGGTAAAAGTTATTTAGACGAAAGTTTTGGTAATTATTGCTTAGCACCCAAAGGTAGGTTGGCAATTGAGAAAGTATTGAGTAATTATCATTTAGAAAAAAATGATGTAGTTACAATATTAACGACTTCGGCTAATTTCTACATCAGCAGTTGTGTTACCAGTGTCATTGAGAGGTTTTGCAAATGGTCAAGAAAAATCGAGAAAAATACGAAATTGGTGTTCGTAAACCATGAATTTGGCTATCCATATAAAGGTATGAAGGCTGTTGCTGATTTAGGATTTCCGATTGTAGAAGATTGTGCACATACATTCTTTTCTGATGGCTCAAAAGCTGAGATTGGTAAATATAGTGATTTTGTAATTTATAGCTTTCCCAAAGCATTGCCGATGCAATTAGGTGCAGCCATAACATCGAATCGATATCCTTTGGAAGCTGATTCCAATGAAATGTATGCCAAATATATATTTAGCAAACTATCGAATCTGGTTTCAGAAATAGAGGATGTTAAGGAAAAAAGATTATGTGTTTACAAGAGATTTGAGGAAGAATTACGGCCTTTAGGAATTCGTCCATATTTCGAATTAGAAGACGGTATTATTCCAGGTGTATTTCTTTTTAAATGGAATGATAATATCAATTATCCTAAACTAAAAGAGTTTATGCAGTCAAATGGAATAGAGTCAAGCGTTTTCTATGGACAGCATGCTTTCTATATACCATGCCATCAAAATCTTTCTTATGATCAATGTAGTTATATCATGGCGCTATTAAAATATTTTAGTGAATATTATAATGATTAGAATTACCGATAAAAAGAAATGTTGTGGTTGTGGAGGTTGTGCGTTAGCATGTCCAAAACATTGCATAAACATGAAAGAGGACGAGGAAGGATTTCTCTATCCTGTACTTGATGAGGAAAACTGTATTGATTGTGGGTTATGCGAAAAAGTATGCCCCTGTTTGAATAGCTTAAATATACAGCCTTCATTAAAGAAAACTTACGCACTAAAGGACTATGATGACAGTCGGGTCAAAAGTTCATCAGGTGGAGCATTTGCATCCATTGCACGTTATGTATTAGAAAATGGCGGAGTTGTATATGGCGCTTCTTTAAATGAACAAAAGCAAGTAGTACATACAGCTGTAGAGAATTTGGAAGATTTAGATAGTCTTCGTGGTTCAAAATACGTGCAAAGTAACTTGAATGATACTTACGTTCAAATTAAGAATCAATTAAAAGAAGGCCGTAAAGTTCTGTTCAGTGGTGTTTCTTGTCAGGTTAAGGGATTAAACTTATTTCTCAAGAAAAGATATGATAATCTATTTTCTGTAGAGATTCTTTGTCATGGGGTTCCATCACCGAACATCTTTAATATGTATCTCGAGGAAGTTTGTAAAAAACATGATATAAGTTTGGATGAGATAAAGAGTATATTTTTTCGAAATCCAAAGAGTTGGAAAGAGTATACTTTTTCCATTCAAACGAATGATGGGAAATACATTAAAGGTCCGTTAGATAATTCTTTCATGAGTGGCTTTGGAAGTAATCTTATTCTTAGACCTTCTTGTTTTGAATGCTCTGCAAAAAGTCTTAGGGCAGGATCCGACATCTTGTTAGGAGATTTTTGGGGATTAGAATATTTAGATTCAGATTTTGTTGACAATAAGGGTGTTAGTCTTGTAATTTTAAATACACATCGTGGTATAGATTTATTTGATCATTTAAGTTCCGATTTTAAAGAATTCAATTATAATCAAGCTTTACTAGGTAATAAGAATATCGAACATTCTCAAAGAGAACCAGCAGATAGAATGAACTTTTTTAAGTCTCTTGAAGTGACAAATGAATATACTAATACAATTAAAAAATTCACAAACAAAAAATTACCTTTATTATTAGAGATTCGCCATTATGGCGTGACTATATTCAATTATATTGGTCTTCGAAAAGTTGTAGATTATGTTAGAGAGTATCAGCAAAGAAGATTATTTTTTTCTGGTAAATTAGATTAAGTATTATATGATTAAATTTTTGGATTTAAAGACAGTGACTGATAGTCATGCTAAAGAACTGCAGGAGGCTGTTAATCGTGTAGTTAATAGTGGATGGTATCTACAGGGTAATGAGAATAAAAGTTTTGAGATGAATTACGCTAATTTTATAGGAACTTCTTATTGTATAGGTGTAGGTAATGGCCTTGATGCGTTAATCTGGATATATAGAGCATATATGGAACTTGGTATAATGAAACCAGGAGATGAGGTAATTGTTCCGGCAAATACTTATATAGCTTCAATCCTTGCTATAACAGAAAATGATTTGGTACCAGTATTAGTAGAACCAAACATAGATACGCTTGAAATTGACGATGAAAGGATTGAAAAGGCCATTACCTCTAAAACAAAATCAATTTTAATAGTTCACCTTTATGGTCGTTGCGCCTATACGAGTAAAATTAGTGAACTCTGTAAGAAATATAATCTTAAACTTGTAGAGGATAATGCCCAAGCTCATGGTTGTGAGTATGATGGCATTCGGACTGGTGCTTTGGGGGATGCTGCAGGTCACTCATTCTATCCTGGTAAAAATCTTGGTGCTTTTGGTGATGCGGGTGCAGTTACCACTAATGATAAAAATGTTGCAAATTGCATTCGTGCTTTGGCAAATTATGGATCACAGAAAAAATATGTATTCAAATACAAGGGTAAAAACAGTCGTCTTGATGAGATTCAAGCTGCTGTTCTTGATGTAAAATTACGTTATTTGGCTGCCGATAATAAGCATCGTCAAGAAATAGCAAACTATTATTATGAGAATATAGATAATAAAAAGGTGAAATTGCCAGTTCATTTCAAAGATGAAAATAATGTTTATCACATATTTCCAGTTCTATGTTCACAGCGTGATGAGCTACAACGTTATCTTTTAGAGAATGGTGTACAGACCCTTATTCATTATCCAATACCGCCACATAAGCAAGAATGTTATAAAGAGTGGGGAGGATTATCTTTTCCTATCTCAGAAAGGATTCACATGGAAGAATTAAGTCTTCCTATTAGTTCTGTTATGGGTATTAAAGATGCAGAAATTGTTGTATCATTAATTAATTCGTTCAAATAAAAAACTAAATCAGTGTTATCATTAGGACAACGACTTAAGCAGCTTCTAAAGCATGGAGCAATCTTCGGACTAACTTCATCACTTCAGAGTGTTTTGGCATTTCTTTTGTTGCCGCTTTACACTAAGTACTTTAGTTTAAATGAGTTTGGAGGCTATAACATGCTTTTAGTAATAGCAGGGGCATGTAATACCGTATTTTATCTTGGAGCATCAAGTGTATTAGGTAGATTTTATTATGATTATAAGGAAAAGGGAAAAGATCAGGATATCGTTTCGGGAACTTTATGGCTTTCAATATTTGGAGGGGGCTTATTAATTGTCTTATCGGTTTTATTAGCGTCACCCATATGTACTTATTATTTAAAAGATTCTTCCTTTACAATACCATTTGTATTGTGTATGGCAGGCAATGCTTTGACCTATCCGATAACAACGCTTACATTGCTCCTTAGATATAAGAAGAAATCCTTTTTTTACCTAATAGTAACTTTAGCAGGATTGTGCTTAAATTTTATTATAACGATTTCAGTTTTGATGTTTTCTGAGATTAAGGTTTGCGCTCCCTTTATCGGATTGGTATGTAGTAATACAATACTTTTACTGGCATTGCTATTTGAAAGTAAAAAAGATTTGACCCTAAATGTCTCTAAGGAGACTTATAAAATAGGATTAGTTTTTGGTGTCCAAATAGTCTTAAGTAGTTTATTGGGTTACACATATGGTAGCCTTGATAAATTTGTTATCAAAGAAACTCTATCTGTTGCTGACGTGGGTATATATTCCTTGGGATATAGAATTGGATGTTTTTATCAGATTTTAATCTATCTCCCCTTTGCTTTGGTATGGGCACCTTTACGAATGGAATATCGTAAGAGTCCTGATAATGCTTTTTTTATAAAAAAGATAGCTAGTTATTATACGATGGGTTCTACTTTGTTTATAATCATTTGCATGGTTTGGGGAAATGATATATTATTAATGCTCTTTCCTCAACAAGAATATATAATATCTTTGCAGATATACCCACTAATCATGATAGGTTATCTGTTTTACGGGTGGACTGATATTTTCAACTTTGGAATTTATGTAAATAATAAATTTGTATATCAAACTATAGTACCTATTGTAGGAGTAGTTCTTAATTGTGGCTTGAATGTTCTTCTTTTGCCGAAATATGGCGTAGCGGTATCTGCCTATATTTTTATGTTTACTTATTTTGTTGCAGCTTTGATGTTGCTTGTAATATCGAATAAATATTACAAGTTGTCTTTGGAATGGGGCCGCTTGAGTAGTATTATAGTTCTTTGCATTATAGAATTTATCCTATTAAACTTAGTAAATATCACTGTCGCTCATAATTTTCTCGGAAAACTGTTTATATCTATTTTTACATTATTATTCATGTGGTTGCTTTTGGTTGATAAAGACGAAAAGAAACATATATATGCATATATAAAAAAGAGACAATGACAAACGTTTATTTCTATTTCCCTTATATGGATGAATCGGGAGTTCCGGTGTTATTTCTTCGAATGTCTCGTTGGCTTGCAGAACATTATACTAATGATTATGAGTGCTTTGTAATTGACTATTCTGATGGCGCTATGGCTCGTAATCTTACGGGTGAAGACAAAGTTAAAGTATTACGTTATGACGATAATGAGACATGTTTTATAGATGATGATGCAATAGTCGTTTTTCAATCATTTAATGCAAGTTTTTGGCCTCAGAATTTGAAGCTCTCTTCTGGTACTAAAATAATATGGTGGACTTTACATGCTCGTTGTTTGTCTCCAGTATTGATACCTGTGCCTTTTAACGAACTTACATTTAGATATCATTGGTTGTATAAACTATGTGCTTTACTGTATTACCCTTTTATGCATGGTTTTGCAAAGATGGTGGATGATATGATAGCTCATGGAGCACTTTATTTTATGGACTATGATACATTATACGAATCCATTAAACATCTTCCTATAAAATCGAGAGAAGTGGATTATTTTTTACCCGTACCAGCTTCTGATTATTATGGAAAATTAAAAAGTGAAAGAAACATTGAGATTTTAAATGTTTGTTGGTTAGGAAGATTATGCGATGAGAAAACACCGGTTTTAAAATATGCTATATCAAAACTTGCCGATTATGCAATGAGAAATAAGCAACATATAGAAATGCATATTTTGGGATATGGAAATCATCAAGAGGAAATAGATAATTTGGGTCTTGATAATGAATATTATCACCAACGAAAAGCAAGATCTATTCGATTTGTCGAAATAAATAGTTTTTTATTAGAGAATATCGATTTAATGTTTGCTCAAGGCACGTCTGCGTTGGAATCAGCAAAATTGGGAATACCTACTGTTGTAACGGATGATTTTTATAAAGACATACATGGGGATTATGTCTTTAAAATGCTACATGAGAGGAAAAATTATGATATAGGCCATCTTGTTACTGAGAAGGATTATAAGCCTAATAATTCTTCTTTTAAAGATATTATGGATAAAGTAACTTTAAATTATAATGAGATGTCAATATTAAGCAGAGAGCACTTTGTTCGGCATCATTCGTTAACATCGGTTGGGCAACAATTTGTAAAAGCTCTCAAGAAGTCTGATTATACGTTTGATATGATTGATTCCAATATCATAAAACCATTATGGATATGGAAATCATATTTAGGAATAAGAAAAATATTGAAAAAAGCAAAATAAAATTACAATATATGGCATTTAACAGTATTTTTAAGGGGAAGAAAGTCCTAATCACTGGTAATACCGGATTCAAGGGGTCTTGGTTGTCAACATGGCTCCATCTGATGGGATCAGATGTTTATGGATACTCTCTGAGTATACCAACAAATCCTTCAATGTTCGAAACTCTTAAGCTTGAAGAGAAGATTCACCAACATTATGGTGATATTTGTAACAAGGAGGAATTCAATGATTATGTTCAGGAGGTACGCCCTGATTTCTTGATTCATCTTGCAGCTCAGGCTTTGGTGTTAACTTCTTATCGCGAGCCGTTTGAAACAATGACTACAAACATTATTGGAACAGCTGTTGTTTGCGAGACCATTATGAAGATTGATTGGGAGTGCACATGTGTACTCATTACTTCAGACAAGGCTTATGACAATGTTGAATGGATTTGGGGTTATCGTGAGACAGACAGAGTGGGTGGTAAGGATATATACTCTGGTTCAAAGGGTGCTGCTGAACTTGTTATTAAGAGCTATTGGCATTCATTCATCAATAAGATGCCTAACATAAAGTTCGGTGTAACACGTGCTGGTAACGTAATCGGCGGAGGCGACTGGGCAAAAGATCGTATAATTGTGGATTGCGTAAAGGCGTTTTCTGAAGGTAGAACTGTTGAAATTCGTTCTCCTAAAGCGACTCGCCCTTGGCAACACGTTCTTGAACCTCTTTCCGGATATCTTACACTTGTACAATACTTGGCTGAAGGTAAAAGCGAGAATGGTGAACCTTATAATTTTGGTCCTCGGGCAGAACAGACTAAGACTGTCTTTGAGTTGGTTCAAGATTTAGCCTCTCTTTGGGGGCTTGATAAAGATAAGGCAGCCAAGCTGACAGGTGATATACCTTTTGAGGAAGCTACTTTGTTGAAATTGAATTGTGATAAGGCATTATCTTATCTCAATTGGCATTCTACTCTCCATTATGAGGAGTGCGTACGTTTTATAGCTGAATGGTATCGTGCGTTCTATGTGGAGAAAGATGAAGACATGTATGCTCTCACAGAGAAGCAGATTAAGGAATATATTGATGAAGCTAAAAAACAAAATCTTGAATGGGCTTTCTAAATGTGCAAAGGTATGGAAAAGCAGATTGAAGGGGTACTTTTAACACCTCTTAAACAAATTAATCATCTAAAAGGTGATGTCTATCACGCAATGAAGTGTGTGGATCCGGGATACATAAGTTTTGGTGAAGCTTATTTTTCAAGTATTCATTGTGGGCTGGTGAAAGCATGGAAATGTCATTCTCGAATGACACTGAACCTTGTTTGTATGGTTGGAAAGATACATTTTATCCTTTATGATGGGCGAGAAAACTCATTTACATATGGAGAATTTATGGAAGTAACCCTGTCACCTGAAAATTCTAAATTATATAGAAGAATAACTATTCCTCCGGGAATCTGGATGGCATTTGTTGGTATTGACGAAGGAAAAAGTATGTTGTTAAATGTTGCTGATATTCCTCATGACCCAGCAGAACAAGTGAATATTCCTATAGAGGAGAGTGATATAAAATTTGATTTCACAAAAATCAATATAGAGAAATGAAGGTAGTTCTTTTAGCAGGTGGATTTGGTACACGAATCTCAGAAGAGTCTGCATTTAAACCAAAACCTATGATTGAGATAGGAGGTATGCCTATTCTTTGGCATATAATGAAAGAGTATGCATACTATGGATTTACAGAGTTTATCATATGTGCCGGTTATCGTCAGGAATTTGTTAAAGAATGGTTTGCTAATTATTTTCTTCATAATTCAGACGTGACTTTTGATTACACTAGGGGAAAGAATGAGATGGCAATACATCAAACTCGTTTGGAACCATGGAAAGTAACCATAGTTGATACTGGTTATAATACCTTGACGGGTGGTCGGATTAAACGTATCCAAAAGTATGTTGGGCATGAGGCATTTTTTATGACTTATGGTGATGGGGTTTGTGATGTTAATATTAATCGATTGCTTGATTTTCATAAATCTCATGGTAAACTTGCGACTCTTACTGCTGTGATTCAAGCACAAGAGAAAGGTGTTCTCAATATTGATGAAGATAATTCAGTCCATTCTTTCAGAGAGAAAGAAATATCGGATGGGGCACCAATAAATGCAGGCTATATGGTTCTTGAACCTAAAGTATTTGATTATATTGAGGGTGATATGACAATTTTTGAGAAAGGTCCATTGTCGAAGCTTGCTGATGAAGGGGAACTGATGTCATACAAGCATAGAGGCTTTTGGCAATGTATGGATAATATTCGTGAAAAAAACCTGCTTGAAACACTTCTTGCAGAAAATAAAGCTCCATGGAAAAAATGGGAACGTGAAATTCCTATTGTTAAATAACTTAAATTTGAATAAGGATGGATAATATAAGATTGTCAAAGTCATGTATTGATCAGGAGGAAATTGATGCGGTCACAGATGTACTTCATCGTGAGTATCTTGGTATGGGGCAGGATGTGAAGAAATTCGAGTGTGATTTAAAAGAGTTTTTTGGTCGTGATGTAACTTTGGTTAATACAGGTACAGCAGCGCTCCATTTGGCTGTTCAGGGAGCAGGTATTCAAAACGGTGATGAAGTACTTGTCCAATCACTCACATATGTTGCTTGTTTTCAGGCTATTCGTGCTACAGGTGGTATACCGGTTGCCTGTGAGGTTGATGATGAAACTCTTACTATTGATCTTGTAGATGCTGAACGTAAACTTACTTCCAAAACTAGAGCTATAATGCCTGTCCATTATGCAGGCAATCCCGGCAATCTTGATGAAATTTATGCATTTGCAAAAAAACATAATCTTCGAGTTATTGAAGATGCATCACATGCATTTGGTACAATTTATAAAGGTCGGAAAATAGGTTCTTTTGGCGATATTATTTGTATTAGTATGGATGGTATTAAGAATATTACTTCAGGAGAAGGCGGCATGATTATCACAGAAGACCCTCTATGTCAGAAAATTGTAAAGGATGCCCGTCTCCTTAGTGTACAGAATGATACTGATAGTCGATTTGCAGGCACCCGAACTTGGATTTTTGATGTAAATCAACCCGGATGGCGTTATCATATGAGTAATATTATGGCAGCTATCGGTTATACCCAATTAAGGAAATTACCAAGATTTAAAGAAGTCCGCCAACGTCTTGCTAAGGTATATCAGAAAGAGTTATCTAGTGTGGCTGGCGTGAAAATTATACCATGCAATTACGACGATGTTGTACCACATATTTTTACTGTACGTATTACTAATGGAAAACGTGATGAAGTTAAACAATTTCTTAATGACCATGGTGTTGCCACAGGTATGCATTATCGTCCCAATCACTTATTATCACTATTTTCAGGTAATCAAGATAATTCTACACTTAAGCATACTGAGTTGGTTTACGGACAATTAATAACTCTTCCTCTTCATGTTGATATGACAGAAGAAGATGTGATGTATATATGTAATATTCTTAAAAAGGCATTATAAAAAGAATAATGAAAGAATTTCAACCTTTGGTGTCAGTTATTATCAATTGTTTTAATGGAGAAACCTATCTTCGTGAAGCGATTGATAGTGTTATTGCTCAAACTTATACAAACTGGGAAATCGTTTTTTGGGATAATCAGTCAACAGATTCGACAAGTGATATTGTAAAAAGCTATGATGATGATAGAATACATTATTTTTATGCCCCAAATCATACTACTTTAGGAAAAGCTAGAAATTTAGCTGTAAAACAGGCAAAAGGGGAATATATATGCTTTTTAGATTCTGATGATGTATGGCATAAAAATAAATTATGTGCGCAAATAAAACTACTAAAGCCAGGACAGGTAGAAGTTGTTTTTACTCCATATACACTAATCTTAGGACGGAATAGAGTTGCTAATAATAAAATGTATCAATATTACAATAGATTAAAAAGGAGGGTAGATATAAAGTCTAAATCTATGTATGATAATTTACTAAAAGGAAATTTTATTATTTTTTCAAGTGTTATTTTTAGCAAGGAAATGTATGTATATCTAGGTGGAGTTGATGAGCGTTTTCAACAAAATGAAGATTATGATATATTGCTGAAATTCAGTTTAAATACAGAATTTAAATGTACCTTACAAGCTTATACTTTTTATAGAATTCATGAGAGTAATAATTCTTTGAGTAATGAGGAACATAATATACTTGAAAACAGGATAATATTTGCTAGTTTACCTACTTCCTCTTCTCTTAAAAAAGCAAAAATAGCAAATGAAATTCGTTACTCTCTATATTTGTATAAAAAAGGCTTTTTTAAAAAAGCCATAAAGCATTTTTTAAAATATGGAGATTTTAGAGTTTTATTAATAATGATAAAAAGAAGATGTTTATAAAATTATCAATGAGATTACTTTTATTTTTTTTCTTTTTAATGATAATTTTTCCTACCCTTTATCAAATAGAAAGAGGCATTTTATTGATGATATTGTTGCTTATTTCTGTGAGAAAAGCAAGGCAATTTTCTGCTGATAAAGAGCTTTCATTAATATGGATAACTACTTTTTTTACATCTTCTTTTTTTATAGCTAAAGGGTTAATATTAAATACTCCAGGTGCATTAAATCTTTCTACTGTATATATAATTTGGCCGTTACTTTATTGGTATTTTATAGGTATTTGTAGTCACTTAGAAATATTGAACCAGCTTAATAAGATGATTATCATTGGTGGGCTGGTAGTACTTTGGTTAAATATAATATTGCTCTTAAATGAAGGTCATTTGCATATATCTCTGCTGTCAGAGCTTGCATCATCTATGGGATATTTTTATGGTTTCTATGATGGTATGATTGAATTTAATTCTCCAACATTAACATTGGCTCCATATGTATTTATTTTTTCTTTAACTTTATTGTTGACAAAAGGCTATAATGTTCTCCATTTAAATCGAGTAATTGTAAGTGGTCTCATAGTTCTTTCAGCTATTGTTGTTTTTCTTTCTGCAAGAAGAGCCTTTTGGATAATTATATTATTGGCTCCTTTTGTGGTATGTGTATTTTTAAAAATAGCAAAAGTTACTGTTAATTTCCTGAATATTTTGACAAAGACTGTTATAGTCTATTGTTTATTGATTGGGTTAAGTTTCTATTTTGTATTTGATTATAATACTATTAAAGATGAGTTCATGAGTTCTTTTGAGTTTACAGAACGAGAGTCTAATAATGAGAGGCGTTTGCAGCTGAATGCATTAATAGAAGAGTGGGAAAAAAGCCCCATATTAGGACATGGTTTGGGTTCATATTCAACGCAGTGTATTAGAACTGCAGACAGACCTTGGGAATATGAATTATCTTATGTCTCCTTATTGTCTCAAGTGGGGCTTGGGGGTGTTTTAATTTATCTATTTTCTGTATTATGGGTATTTAAGAAAGCAATCTGTTTAGTTAGGAGAAATCCTCAATATGCTTGTTTTATAATGCCAGGCATAATTTCTTTATTTGGATTCTTGCTAATTAATATTTCAAATCCTTATTTATTGAAATTTGATTATTTATGGGTGTTATACTTACCTATATTTTCATTAAATTGCTTAAGTAAACACTCTATGCGTAATATGAATTTTATCATATACTAATAAGCTATGCCTATAGAGGATAGTTTTATATATTGTTCGGTGAAATCTCAAAATCGACTGATTAATTCACTATGTATAATATTCACTCTATTTTTACATTAAAATTAGAAGATTGTTTATGATTTTGAAACTGTAGTTGAATTGTAATGTTGCGGTTATTATTTTTCAAATATATCTAACTTAAAATATATTAATAGCATGATTTCAGTTTGTATTCCCACTTATAATGGCGAAAAATACATCTTACCTCAAGTACAAAGTATATTGAAACAATTATCGAAAGAGGACGAAATTATAATTTCTGATGATAATTCATCTGATAATACAGTTGAACTATTGCAGTCTTTATCAGATAAACGTATTAAGATATATCATCATAGTCCTACTAACCAAAAGCTTTATAAAGGTGTGTTGAGAAATGTATATTTGATAAATCGTAATTTAGAGAATGCTCTTTCAAAAGCCGTAGGTGATATAATTTTTATAGCAGATCAAGATGACATATGGCTTGATAATAAAGTTGAAAAAGTTGTTGCAGAATTAACAAATGCAGATTTAATTTTACATAATTGTACGGTAGTTGATAGTAATTTAGAAATCCTGAGAAAATCCTTTTTTGATATTATTTCTCCTCGAATAAGTATTCTATCTATATTATATCATACTTCTTTTATGGGATGTTGTATGGCTTTTAATAGAAGAATAAAGGAACATGCATTACCATTTCCTAATTACGCAGTGGAACATGATACATGGATTGGTATGTGCAGTTTAAAATATGGGAAAATTAGAATCATACATACTCCTTTAATTTTGTATAGACGACATTCTAATAATATTTCGCCATGTTATGATGGGAGTACCAATAGTCTGTATGTCCGCATTAAACGACGTATTTTAATTTTGAAAGCATATAGCTCTTTATTCAGAAGATAATGGAAAATAAATCTCATACTATTTTATTTGTAGATAATTCTAGCCGCTGTTTTTGTATATTTCGTATAGCTGTCGCAAAAGCTTTTATAAATATGGGATATAAGGTGTATGTAATGTCACCACCACCATATGAATATTATTCAGAAAGGATAAAAGAGATAGGTGCTATCCATATTCCTTATAAAATGAATGGTAAATTTTCTCCATCAGGTGATTTGAAACTTCTAATAAAATATTGGCAGATTTATAAAAAGTATAAGCCTGACTTTATAATTCATTACACAATAAAACCTAATATTTATGGTTCGATAGCAGCTAGAATTAACTCAATACCTTCTGTATCTGTTGTTCCAGGTACAGGATCGGTGTTTCAAAATAAGGGAGTTGTTTCTGATATTGTTATGGGGCTATATAGATTCGCTTTTAAATATCCTCAAAAAATCTGGGTTTTGAATAAGGATGATTATGAAGCTTTTTTATCAAATAATATAGTTGAGAAGACTAAATTGGATATTTTACCTGGAGAAGGAGTTGATACTACATATTACAAATCGCCATCTCCATATAAACGTCATTCTCCTTTTGTGTTTTTATATATGGGACGTATGCTACGTGAAAAAGGGGTGGAATATATAGCTCAAGCTTCAAAAATATTACGTGAAAAAGGGTTGTCTAATTTTGAAGTTCATTTGCTAGGGCTTGTTGATGGGCTTAGTAAAGATGTAATTTCAATGGAAGAAATAAAAGGATGGGAACAAGAAGGCTTAATCAGGTTTCTGGGTTCTGTGCCTGACGTCAGGAAAAATATTGAAGATGCAGATTGTGTGTTGTTACCTACTTTCTATGGAGAAGGTGTCCCACGTTCTTTGATGGAAGCATGTGCAATGGAACGTGCTGTGCTGGCTTCAAATAATGTTGGTTGCAGGGAAGTTGTAGAAGATATGTATAATGGTATCTTATGTGCATCTCAGAATGTAGATGATTTGGTGGATAAAATGGAATATATATTGTCATTATCTGAGGAACAATTAAGGATTATGGGAATGAATGGTAGGAGAAAAGTTGAGAAATATTTTCGGGAAGAAGTTATTATACAGCGCTATTTGGAAGAATTTAAATTGAATTTTAAAAAAGTATAATATTAGTAGAGGTTGATACCAAACATTTTTGCTTTTGTGATGTAAAATAGTTATTTAGGAGTCTTACAAAACAAGTTTTTCAGAGTCGGTGAAGATAATGGTGACTCATGATATGCGTTTTGTGAAGAAGTTGTATTTAAAAGCGCAAATAACCGAGTGATAATTAGGATATACCATAGATAATATAATTATTATTTCTCTATTTGATATTTGCCATTTTCCCAATAGTATTAATGCAATAGTGAGGAAATTCATAGAACACTATAAATAATATTTCCGTGAACATACTAATTACCGGAATTCATGGTTTTGTGGGTTCCAATCTCGTTATGTCCCTACAGGAACATCATAGCCTTTATGGACTGGATATTATTGCTCCTGAAAAAGAGGGAATAATAAAAACTTTCTCTTGGAAGGATATTAATCCGGCTTCTTGCCCAGTGCGGAATCTCCCAAAGTTTGATGCAATTATTCATTTGGCAGGTAAGGCACATGATACGAAAAATCAGTCGGCTTCTCAAGTTTATTTCGATGTTAATACAGGATTGACACAGAAAATCTTCGATTTCTTTATGGAAGCTCCTGTGAAGAAATTCATCTTCTTTAGTTCTGTAAAAGCAGTTGCCGACAGTGTAGTAGGAGATATACTGACAGAAGATGTGATGCCTGTGCCGATAGGACCTTATGGAGAGAGTAAAATTAAAGCTGAAAACTATATTCTTTCGCAGTTAGGAACTGATAATGAGAATTTAAAACTATGTGATAGAAAGGGGAAGCAGGTGTACATTTTGCGTCCTTGCATGATTCATGGACCCGGTAATAAAGGAAATTTGAATTTACTCTATAATGTGGTGAAGAAAGGTATTCCCTGGCCTTTGGGAAATTTTGAAAATAGGAGATCTTTTACCTCGATAGATAATCTTTGCTATGTTGTAGACGGTTTGCTTACTAAGGATGTAGCAAGCGGCATTTATCATATGGGTGATGATGAAGCTTTGTCAACGAATGAATTGATTATTTTGATGTGTGAGGCTTTAGAGCGTAAGCCACATATCTGGAAGATAAGTAAATGCATAATGGAAGGATGTGCTTGTGTTGGTACATGGTTGCATTTTCCGTTGAATAAGGAACGTTTACGCAAATTGACAGAGAATTATGTGGTAAGTAACGCCAAAATAAAGGCTGCCTTGGAGATTAAAGAGATGCCTGTACGGGCAGAGGATGGGATAAAGAAAACAATCAGGTCATTTATTTGAAGTTGATTCTATGTATTATTTGATAATCTTAGTTCTGCTATTTTTAGCAGAACTTTTTTATTTTAAAGTAGCCGATAAGTGCAATATCATAGACAACCCCAACCTTAGAAGCTCTCATACGAGTATCACCCTTCGTGGTGGCGGTATTATCTTCTTGGCGAGTGTATGGATTTGGGCGGCTTTCTTTGGACTGGCTTATCCTTGGTTTTTGACAGGTTTGACAGCCATCGCGGGTATCAGTTTCATGGATGACATTCATAGTGTGTCAAACCGGATTAGATTGGTGGTGCAGTTTGTTGCTATGTTGCTGATGTTTCAGGATTTTGGTATTTTGAACCCTGAGGGTTGGTGGATGATTGTGGTTGCGTTGGTTTT
>ULTJ01004403.1_pt1 | contig 19142 bp, 14 predicted proteins | sample 1957491 | NCBI WGS metagenome assembly ULTJ01 (sample SAMEA4835731, study PRJEB28245) | human gut metagenome | biome: gut microbiome; material: fecal sample | place: Denmark | collected 2008 | reverse complement strand
TAAGCCATACGGAGGATTAACTGTTTTACGGACACCCGTCTATAGAAAGAGAACTTTTAAAGTTTTATATAAAATAAAAACTTACGAACCTTTAAGTCCGTAAGTTGATTTCAAATGGAGCGGGTGAGGGGAATCGAACCCCCGTATTCAGCTTGGGAAGCTGATGTTCTGCCATTGAACTACACCCGCATAAATTATATTATAACACCGAATTGCACGCTTGGCAAGAGCGGACATTGGCGTATGATGGATTATGCATAATTTATAAAATCATTATTTTTGCAATATGCCGAAATTTTCCGGCTCAATTGACGGTAAACGCTGCATCATGGTAAAATCTATTTATACGCACAACACTTTAATGTATATACAAGGAGGATGAGCATGAGAAAATTTAAAAAGCTGCTGTGCATAGTATTGGTGCTTGCACTTGCAGTAAGTCTCTTCGCATTCCCCGCATCGGCGGACAACTCGGTATCTGAGGCGGATTATCCCTTTGTTTTTGTCCACGGACTTATGGGCTGGGGCGCAAGATCGGATCTTGACCCGATAGTCCCGTACTGGGGCATGACGACCGGTAATCTGATGAAGTATCTGAACGGCAAGGGCTTTGAAAGCTACGCTGCGCAGGTCGGACCGCTCTCCGGCGCATGGGACAGAGCGTGCGAGCTCTATGCCCAGCTTACCGGCACAAGGGTCGATTACGGTATCGTCCACTCCGGCGAAAAGGATCACGATCGCTTCGGCATCACTTATGATGAGCCGCTGTTTAACGGCTGGAGCGCCGATAAGAAGATTAACCTCATCGGTCACAGCTTCGGCGGCGCAACCCTCCGTATGTTCCTTGAAATTCTCACAAACGGCGCACCCGAAGAGGTCGCAGCCGCAAAGGCGGCAGGCGTTGAGGTCTCGCCGTTCTTTAAGGGCGGCAGAGGCGACTGGGTGTATTCGCTCACGGCGGTGTCCGCACCCCACAACGGCACGACCTTCATTGAAAAATGCGACATTTCCACCGATGTAGTCACAAACTTCATGTACAATCTCGGCGCATCCCTCGGTGTCACCAAGTTCAAGGGCATGTACGATCTCCAGCTTGAGCACTTCGGCATATATCAGAAGGACGGCGAGACCGACCTTGAGTATCTTATCCGTGTGCTCAACGACAAGAAGTTCATGAGCCACAACGACAATGCGATATATGACCTCACCATCGACAACGCACTGAAGATAAACGACGGCATCGAGATACAGGACAATGTTTATTACTTCTCCGTGACCGGCGATGCAACGCATTACAGCAAGGTCACAAAGACCGAGCTGCCCAACGCAAACATGTTCGTACTTCTCAAGCCCTTTGCACAGATGATGGGCGGCTACTATGATAAATACACACCGGGCGGCGTGTATATCGACCGCAGCTGGCTTCCCAATGACGGCATGGTCAATGTCGTATCCGGCCTATATCCCATTGACAGCAACTTTAACTGTCTGAAAAACGACGGAAGTCAGGGGTATGTGATATACGATGGCTACTCGGCAAAGCATTTTAAGACCGGCGTATGGAATGTCCTGCCGACGCAGCCGTATGACCACTTGAGCATCGTCGGCGGAATTTTCTCGAATACCGCATATAAAGTCAGACCAATCTACCTTGACCTTATTGACAACATCACAAGCACTTACGACAATGTACCGGCAGTCGGCATGAAGCCGCCGAGCTTCGGCATTTGGAAGAACGGCAGCCTGTGGGGATAATTAAAAAGTGAAGTAATTGAAAAACCGTGGTTTCGCCACGGTTTTTCTGTTGAAAAGGGGCTGAAATTTTAGTATAATCATAAAATAAAGATTTAATAGGGGTCAGCATTATGTCGGCATATGTTCAATTTGAAAAAGTCAGAAAAGTCTATCAGATGGGCGAGGTGCAGATCGAGGCACTGAGGGATGCCACCTTTGATATCGAAAAGGGCGAGATATGCGTCATCGTCGGCGCATCGGGTGCCGGAAAGACAACGCTTCTCAACATCATCGGCGGCATGGACGAGCTCACCTCGGGCAGAGTCGTTCTCGACGGGCAGGAGATATCAAAGTACAACTCCAAGCAGCTCACGACCTACCGCAGGTACGATGTCGGCTTCGTGTTCCAGTTTTATAACCTCATCCAGAACCTGACGGCGCTTGAGAATGTCGAGCTTGCGGCACAGATATGCCGTGACCCGATGGACGCAAGAAAGGTCATCGAGCTTGTCGGCTTAAAGGACAGGGCAAACAATTTCCCCACCCAGCTTTCCGGCGGCGAGCAGCAGCGTGTTGCGATAGCCAGAGCCTTGGCGAAAAATCCGAAGCTGCTTTTGTGCGATGAGCCGACCGGCGCACTTGACTATAAGACCGGCAAGGCGGTCCTGCAGCTTTTGCAGGATTGCAGCCGCAAAAACGGCATGACCGTTGTCATCATAACGCACAATCAGGCGCTGACGGCGATGGCGGACAGGGTGGTGTCAATTAAAAGCGGCACTGTGACCGATGTTACGATAAACCCGAACCCCACACCGATCGAATTTATTGAATGGTAAGGAACGCTAAATGAACAAGCAGACGGCAAAATTGACAATAAGGGAGATAAAGGGCAGCTTCGGGCGCTACATGGCCATCTTCGCCATCATTGCGCTCGGTGCGGGACTCTTTGTCGGCCTGCGCATGTCAAAGCCGGACTTTATAAAGACCTACGACCGATATCTGTACGAGACGAATTTTTATAACTTCCGCCTTGTGTCGACCCTTGGCCTGACGCAGGACGATGTTGACGAGGTGCTGAAGCTTGACGGCGTAAAGGATGCCGAGGGCGTTGTAAGCGCAGATTTTCTGTACAATCAAGGTGACGATAAGTCCATCGTTATAGCGGCGCAGGAGATACCCGAGAAGATAAATCTCATCGACCTCAAAGCAGGCCGCATGCCGCAAAAGGGTAATGAGTGCCTTGCCGACCCCGAAATGTACACCGAGGACGATATCGGCAAAACCGTTAAGCTTTCAAAGCAAAACTCCGAGCAGACAATGGATACCTTCGCTTACGACGAGTATACAATAGTCGGCCTGACGGAGAGTGTTTTGTACATTAACCTTGAGCGTGGTTCAAGTACCCTTGGCAGCGGCAGCGTTGAAGGCTATATCTACCTTCCGTCGGACGGTTTTTCGGTCGATTACTTCACCGATATCTATGTAACCGTCGATGCCGAGGGCTATGTCTACTCGGACGAATATAAGGATAACGCCAAAAAATATGTAAAGCCGCTTGAGCAGTTCATGGCCGAGCGGGCGGTCATCCGCTATAACAGCATCATTGACGAGGCAAACGAGAAGCTTGCCGACGCAAAGGCACAGTATCAGTCGGGACTTAATAAGTACGAGCCTGCCAAGGCAGAGTACGAAAGCGGCGTAAAGCAGCTCAAAACCGAGAAGGCAAACGCCGAAGCCAAGCTTGCAAAAGCTAAAAAGCAGCTTGATGATGCAGAGAAAATGCTGCAAGACCCGTCAATTTTAGACGAAAAGCAGGCGGAGCTCGATGCTGCCAAGGCAAAGCTCGACAAGGGCAAGGCAGAGTACGAAAGCGGCCTTAAGCAGTTTGAGACCCGCAGCAAGAGCGCATATCTCATTGTTGACCGCCAGATTGAGACCTATACTGATAGGGTGGAAAAACGCAAGGCCAACATAGCGCAGATCAACACTGAAATTGAAGAGCTTAATGCCGAGCTGGAAGCTGCTGAAGCAAATGGCGAAATCCTCAAGGCGGCAAGCCTCAGAACGCAGATCCGCCTAAGGCAGTCCCGGCTTGAGACGAACGAGCGGGAGCTTGAGCGTGCCGAGAAAAATTTAGCCACGGCTCAGGCCAAAAAGGCCGAAATAGATGCCGAGCTTGCACCGTATAAAAAGCAGCTTGACGACGCCAAGGCCGAGCTTGACAGCGGATATGCTCAGGTGAACGCCGGTCAGGCCGAGCTTGACAAGGCGAGAAAGCAGCTTGAGGACGCCCCGCAGCAGATAGCGCAGGGCAGGGCGCAGTACGAAAAGTCCAAACAGCAGATGGAGACCGAGTTTGCAAAGGCCGAAAAGAAGCTTGCCGCCGGCAAAAAACAGCTTGATGCGGCAAAGTCTCAGCTTGACTACGCCAAGGCGCAGCTCACCGCCGCCGAGAAGCAGATAAAGAACATGGAGCATGCCGACACCTATGTGCTCGGTCGCGACACTAATATCGGATATGTCTGCTTGTCAAGCGATATAGATGTAGTGCAGAGCGTTGCGGGTGTATTTCCGGCATTCTTCTTCCTCGTTGCGGCACTTGTGTGCCTTACGACCATGACCCGCATGATAGACGACCAACGCACGCAGATAGGCATTATGAAGGCCCTCGGCTACAGCTCGTCGTCAATAATGCTCAAGTACATGGTTTATTCCGGAAGTGCAACGCTTTTTGGCAGCATCTTCGGCATAGCTGTCGGTGCTTTTGCGTTTCCTGCCATCGTTTGGTTCGGCTATGACATAATCTACAATTTTTCAAGCCTTGTTTTCACCATGGATTGGGCGCTTGCGTTCGGCATGGTGTGTGTGAACCTGCTTGGTATGCTTTTAGTGACATGGTTCTGCTGCGTGAAGGAACTCAGGTGCGCACCCTCGGATCTTATAAGACCCAAAGCACCCGAAGCCGGCAAGCGTATACTTTTAGAGCGCATCGGTTTTATCTGGAACCGCCTCAGCTTCATGCAGAAGGTCTCTGCGCGTAATGTTTTCCGCTACAAGAAGCGTATATTTATGATGCTTCTCGGCATCGGCGGCTGTACCGCCCTTGTCCTTACGGCACTTGGCCTTAACGACACGATACAAGGCGTTGTCGATAAGCAGTACAGCGACATCGTTTTGTACGACTACGAGGTCTCACTTGCCTATGACATGACTGCCGATGAGCAGAAGATATTCCTTGATGATTGCGGCGATAATGTTGCTGAGGCCATGTTCCTGTACCGCACGAGCGCCGATGTCAGCGCAAACGGCTCGACAAAGTCCGTGACGCTCACGGCAAGCGACGGGCAGGGGATAGGCGATTTTATAAATCTCGTGAACGACGGCGAAACGGTCGCATACCCCAAAGCGGGCGAAGCGATAATTAACTGTAATCTTGCGAGGATGATGGACATAGGTATAGGCGATGAGATAAAGCTCACCACCGCCGACATGGACACACTCACCGTTAAGGTCAGCGGCATTTTCGATAACTATGTCGATAACCTTGTGTTTGTGAACCTTGATACCTGCACAGAGCAGTGGGGCGGCGCCCCCGAGCTCAAGGCGGCGCTTCTGAAAGCCCCCGAGGGTGCGGATGTGTCGGCTTGCGGAGAGAAGATATCCTCCGTTGACGGTGTGCGTACGATGCAGATGAGCATAAGCTCAAGGGACAGGATAAGCAACATGATGTCGAGCCTTTTGTTCGTCGTTGCGATGATCATCCTCTGCGCCGGACTTCTTGCATTTATAGTTCTGTATAACCTCACAAATATCAATATTTCCGAGCGCATACGTGAGATAGCAACGATAAAGGTGCTGGGCTTTTATCCGCATGAGGCGGCAAGCTATGTCTTTAGGGAAAACCTCGTGCTCACGGGAATGGGAGCGCTTTTCGGGCTGCTGCTTGGTGTGGTGTTCCATGCGTTCGTTATGGACGCTATTAAGGTCGATATGATGTACTTTAAGCCTATAATCTCGCCGCTGAGCTTTGCTTTTGCCGTGCTTCTCACATTCGGCTTTGCGCTCATCGTAAATGCCATCATGCGCCGCAGGATAGATAACATCGACATGGCAGGCGCACTCAAATCAATAGAGTGATTTGACAATCTGCCTGAAATGCATTATATTCATTATATTGATAAGGATATAACATTCCGATACATATTAGGATTGGGTCAAAAATGGAGAATTTGCAGGTCTTATTGCCCGGCTGGGAGACGGTGCGCTGCATCGGCAGCGGCAGCTCCGGCAAGGTCTACGAACTGAGAAAGAAAGATGAATACGGCGGAGATTTTCATTCGGCGCTCAAGGTGATATCCATCCCCTCAACTCAAAAGGAGTACGAAGAGATGGAGAGCACAATGAGCGAGTTTGCCATGCGCTCAAAGCTGCGTGACAAGGTCGAGGAGATAAGCGGCGAGTACCGCCTCATGGGCGTTTTGCGCGGCCACCCGAACATCGTCAACTGTGAGGATCAGATGATAATCCCGCATGAAAACGACCTCGGCTGGGATATCTATATCCGCATGGAGCTTCTGACTTCGCTGCCGGACTATGTGCGTGAAAACGGCATGACCGTGAGCGAGGTAATTAAACTCGGCATAGATATTTGCAGTGCGCTTGAGCTGTGCCGCCAGAACAATATTATTCATAGAGATATCAAACCGCAGAATATTTTCGTCAGCAAGTACGGCGGCTTCAAGCTTGGTGACTTCGGTGTTGCCAAGGTTTCAAAAATCAATGACCGGACGGATCTTGTCGGAACTTATTCCTACATGGCACCCGAGGTCTATAAGGGTAAACCATACGACGACAGAGTTGATATTTATTCTCTTGGCATGGTGCTTTATTGGCTGCTTAACGAACGAAAGGGACCGTTTCTGCCGCTCAATGATGCGCCGACGTCTGCTCAGCTTGCCGATGCTCAGCTTTTAAGATACCGCGGCGAACCTCTTCCACCGCCGAAAAACGGCAACCAAGCGCTTAAAAATCTCGTCCTGAAGGCTACCGCATATGACAGTGCCGACCGCTTCCTTTCTCCCACGGAGATGAAGCAGGCACTCATTTTGGCGGCAAGCGGGCAAAGTCCGGTTGAAGCACCCAAGCCCAATTTCGACAGCGATGCGACCGTCCGTGAGGAGTTTCCTCGGCGTGAGCCGATAGAGCAGGCACAGACCCCGCCGCCTGTACAGGAAAAACCGAAGCCACAGCCCAAAAAGCCGGAGCCTCCGAAAAAGGGAAAAGAAAAAAGCGACAGCAAAACAATGTCGCAGTTTGTAATAGCCATATCCGTGACAGTCGTTGCGATAATTGCGGCAGTGCTCATCTTCCTCGGCATCAGCAAGGGATGGTTCAGCTCCGACCCGAGCGATGATCCGAACCCAGCGGAGAGCACGAAGCCAACACCGACGGCGACAATTGAACCGACGAAGAAGCCTGAGATAATATCGGTCTCGATCAGCTCGCCGAGGCTTATCATGACCGAGGGAGACTCGGCAACGCTCACTGCGAGCTGTATGCCCGAGCCTGAAGCGGCGGACGACATGCCGGAATATATCTGGAAAAGCAGTGACTCGTCTGTTGCAACGGTCGATGACCGAGGCAATGTCGAGGCGATAAGTGAGGGCACGGCGACTATCATGGTATATGTCAAAGATAAGATGGAGCTTCACGACGAGTGTATGGTCATCGTTGAAGCGCCGGTCGTGACCGAGCTCAAGATAGAAACGATGCCAACAAAGACCGTTTACACGGTCGGTGAGGAGCTCGACACCACTGGGCTTGTCCTGCGCGCCTATTATAATAACGGCACGGCAGAGCGCATAACCAACCCCGAGGAGTACACCGCCGCCTGTGATATGAACGGCTTTGGCAGCAAGACCGTCACCGTCACCTACGGCGGCCAAACAGCGGAGTACACGATCAGAATCAGCATATTCGGACAATTAGATTAAAAAACAGGCTCATCGTTTTTGATATGCACCCCAAAAGTTAGACACTTTTGGAGGTGCATATTTTTATGTCAAAAAAAGGTCGAAAACAGAAAAGGTATAGTGCAGAATCAAAATAGATGTTATATGGATATGCGAGAACACCACTTGAATTATCACGAAACCGTAAGAAAGTATGAATTAGGAAACGACCAAACAGGCGGAGCGAGATTAATGTTACAACGGTGGGAACGCATATATTTGGAAGAAGGAGCCGAGGGCCTAATGAAAGAAAGACGAGGCAGAGCTTGTTCCGCCGGTGGTACAAGAAAAGGCAGACCGCCTAAATTAGATAAAAAGGTTGCTGATGCAACACCAGTATTCCATTCAGGCCAAGGATGGCAGTACCAACATGCCGAACACCAACGCTTGTTAGCAGAACATAACATTACTCAAAGTTTGTCCCGAAAGGGCAACTGTATGGATAACGGAACTATGGAAAACTTTTTCGGCAGATTAAAAGTTGAAATGTTCTACGGTGAAAAATTACATAGACTACTACAATAACGAAAGAATTTCCTTAAAACTAAGAGGAATGAGCCCGGTACAATACCGAACTCATTCACTTGCAATTTAATATTTTATTTTGTCTAAACTTTGGGGTTCACTTCATTTAGATGAGCCTGTTTTTTAATCTTTCTTGCCGAGCTTTGAGAAGAATTTGAATGTCATTGGCCAAATAAGTCCGGCAAAGAGGATGACGACAAAGTACCGCACGCCGTGGGCAACACTGTGTCCGCCGAAGAGCGCCAGCAGCGGAGCCTTGAGCGCCGCCTTTATGCCGACCGTTACGCCGAGACCGACGGCGACTTTGATTATCTGCGCCCACCAAACCGCCTCAGTGGGAAAGTTGATGTACTTCCTGTCAAGATGGAATACAAGCAGCAGACCGATTGCACAAAACAGTATCATGTACGCATTCTTAAGGCCGGATGCGTAGTTTCCCGTATCGAGGTCGGCGGGGAAGCTATACAGCTCCACAAAAGCAACAAATGCACCCGCAAGCACGATAAATACGGCAAAAAGAATGTAAATTCTCTTTGGCTTATCGTCCATGTCACGGAAAAACGGGTACAGCACGAACATGAGAATTAAACCGATGCCGAGCGAAACACCGACATCAAGCGGTGTGTGAACACCCACATACATTCTCGAAAACGCCGTCAGGACGATGAGCAGTATAAGTACTAACCGCAGCACGGTGTTTTTCGTGTACCTTGCCGGTGCACCTAATGTTGCAAATGCATTTTGAGTGTGACCGCTCGGAAATGAGTAGCCTGTGGCCTCGGCTCGTGCGCTTTCGACTATCGAAAAATTCGGGTCCTTGACCCACGGCCTCGGTATCCTGAACCACAGCTTCAAAAACTGATTGATGATAGTTCCGGCAAAGCCGACGGTCATCATGTAGTAGCCGCATTTTTTGCTGATGCACCAAAAGACGATTATCGCCGCAGCGATAAACACGGTTTCACCGCCGAGGTTGGTGACCAGTGCCATGAGCTTGTCGAGAAACGGAGTTCTAATGCTCTCAAGAGCGTAAAGCAGTTCCATAAAACACCTCTGGTTTTAGTAAAAGAGCGCCTGTCTAAGTTGACGGGAGCCGAACCCTATCGTCTGTCAGTGTGCCATTTCGGTGCTTTTCGCCTTTTTTGTCTTAATGGGCGTCAGCCCATTCTCACCAAAGAAAGCCGAAAATCCCTCGAAAGACACTACTGACAGATGCCCCGCAGTTTTGACGGAGCAGATTTTCGCTCAGGCAAAGATAAAGCCCGACGGGCATAATGGATATATATGGGCTAGGGATTTAGCGAAGCATGGGCGGAAAGCTGCTCGTCAAAACCGATAGTGTTCGGCTTCCGTCAACTTAAGCAGACGCTCTGATAGGTAGTTTGTTTATGCCTCGTCGATTATTCTGTTTATGACCTTTATCATGCGGGCCTTGTTGTACAGAACGGGGACAGGGTAGGTGGGGTTAGCTTCCTTGAGCGCCCACTCGGCCATCTGCGGGATATCCTCCTGCTTTATGTTGTCAAAGCCGGTGGGAATATTCATGCGCTTGTTCATCGCACGGATCTCGGCGATGAATGCCTTTGCCTTTTCCTCGTCCGTGCCGGTGGTCTTGGTACCGGTGAGCTCGGCAAGGCGGGCAAGGTCTTTATAAATGGCAGAGCCGTAATCTTCGAGAACGATGGGGAGAATGACAGCGTTTGCAAGGCCGTGCGGGGTGTTGTACAGACCGCCGAGTGTGTGCGCAATTGCGTGGACATTGCCTACGCCTGCACGGGTGAAGGCGAAGCCTGCCTTGTATGCCGCCATGAGCATTTCCTGACGAGCCTCCATGTCGTTGCCGTCATTGTACGCTCTTTCAAGGTACTTGAATATCGCAATGGTCGCCTCCTCGGCAAGCCTGTCGGTCTCCTTGGTGGTGAGCTTAACGGAAATATAAGCCTCAACGGCGTGGGTCAATGCATCCATGCCGGTTGTAGAGGTGGTCTTGGGCGGAAGATTGCGAGTGAGCTCGGGGTCAAGTATCGCATACTTAGGAACGAGGCACAGATCCATGATGGCGTACTTATGGTGCGTATCCTGGTCGGTGATGACGGCGGCTATCGTGGTCTCGGAGCCGGTGCCTGCGGTAGTGGGCACTGCAACAAAGGTGGGTATCTTGTGCATGACCTTAAACAGACCGGCCATCTTGTTAACGGACTTGTGGGGGTGAACTACACGGGCAGCAGCACCCTTTGCTGCGTCCATGGGCGAACCGCCGCCGATCGCAAGGAAGCCGTCACAATTGTTGCTCAGGAACATATCCTGAATTTCGTCAACGACCTTAACGGTGGGGTTTGCGGAGACCTCGCTGTAGTGCACATAGGCAATGCCTGCCTTGTCGAGAGCCTCCATTGCAATTGGGGCGATGGTCTTGCCGACGGTGCGGCCGGTGACGATCATGACCTTCTTAACACCGTTTTTCTTAAAAAGCTCGGGAGCTTTTGCAAGCGAGCCTTCGCCGGTTACGGTAATGGGCTTGCGCCAATATAAGAAGCGAGCGCCGATATCGAAAAAGAACTGATAAGTGCGGTAATATGCATTTTTCACTGCATCCATGTGTTTTTCCCCTTTCAAATTGCTGCCTTAATTTTAATATATTGATTAATTTTAGTCAAGAGAAAAACACGCTTGACAATATCGATAATCGATGTATAATGGAATCGAACATCGAATATCGATATAATGGAGGGATGAAAATGGCACGACGAAAGTTTCAAACCCTGACCGAGCCGATGTTTTATATCCTGATGAGCCTGCAAAGTGATGACCGCTGCGGTATAGACATAAGCGCCTACATTGCGCAAAAGAGCGCAGGGCGGGTCGCCATCGGCCCGGGGACGCTTTACGCTCTTCTTGGCGACTTTGAGCAGGAGGGCGTCATACACTGTATAGGGGTCGAGGGTAAAAGAAAGATATACAGGATATGCGAGCTTGGCCGCAGCCTGTACGCCGAGGAGCTTAACAGGCTCAAAAGATGCATAAGCGATGCGGAAGGGGGAGACGATAATGAGTAAATTTGTAAAGAAGCTGATACCGTTTGAGTCATGCGACATTCCTGCCATCCAAAGCTGGCTTGAGGACATGGCGGCACAGGGACTGTTCTATGTCGACTGCGGCTTTTTCTGCGCCCGATTTGAAAAGGGCGAGCCAAAAAAGCTGCGCTATCGCCTTGATTTCTGCGATGTGTCGCTGGGGAAGATACCGGAGGAAAAGGCAGAACTATACGAGCGCAGCTCGTGGCGGGTTGTGGGTGAACTCAAAAACGACCTTGTCGTGCTCACGACCGACGACCCCGACGCACCCGAGATATTCAGCGAGCCCGAGCATCTGATAAAACCGCTCAAGCGCCTTGCCAAAAAGCACACGGCGTATTGGATATTGTTCCTCATTATGTTCCTGCTGTCCCGTGTAGGTTCGCCGTTTATATATACCATGCTCGGAATGGACACCTTTGTTGGCGGTGTGTTGGATATCGGCACTGCGTACTACATTTTGCTGCTGCTAATGGCGGTGCTCTTACTGTTAGAGTTTATCGTGCATCTGCGAAGCTGCCGACACCTGAAAAAGCTCATTAAGCAGATAGAACGAGGCGGCGAGCTGCCGACAGGGGAGCGCTACATAGCAAAATCAAAGATCGGCGCAGTGCTCATCCCGCTGACTATCCCCGTTATTGTCCTGTGGTTGGTGCACCTTGCCGTCCCGATGGGTGTTACGAGCCTGCACGGCACGAACGATCTGTCCGGCCTGCCGTTCCCAACGATGCAGGAGATGAACATTGACGAATATAACTACTATGTCGAAGGTCTTAAAAAGCTGGATGGAGCCGGTTTAGCCGACATTTCCGAGCGCCACGATCTGCTTGCACCTACAATAATCAAGTTTTCGCAGGATAGCTCTTGGTTTGAAAACCTCACCGGCAAGGGCGAAAACTCCTTTGAGTACAGAGTTCGATATTATGAGATGCGCTTTGAAAAGGATGCAAAGGAAGCCGTTGACCGAATGATATACGATTACGAGCACTTTGATGCCGAGGACTACCACCAAAGAGCGCGTGCATTCGCAGAGAGCATATCCGAAAACTTTGATGAGTACGAGATAAGCTACGACGGGTACACCCCGACCTATGATATACGAGACCTGAGCCGAGACGGGGTCGAGATAAAGCTTGTAAATGAAAAGTACGGCTACGGTGAGGACGACACAAGACAGTACCTTATCATGCGGTTTGGGTGCAAATATATCGATGTTTCCTACTCCGGTAGCAGCGATTTGGGCGAATATACAGATTTGTATATCGCAAAGCTTAAAGCGTAAAATAAGTTTTAGTTAGTTTCACGATTGACTTTTTTGGCAGATGTAATACAATATTTGCATACAAAAAAGCGAGGTACACGCAGTGAAAAAGATGACACGAGTGGCGCTCATCACCTCCGGCGGAGACTGCCAAGGCTTGAACGCTGCAATGCGGGGCATAGGAAAGGCTCTGTATAATAAAATTGAAAACCTTGAGATATTCGGAATGTACGACGGCTACCGTGGCCTCATCGACGACGATTACATGTACATGGAGCCGAAGGACTTTTCCGGCATTCTCACGCAGGGAGGCACCATCCTCGGAACCTCCCGCCAGCGTTATGTCCCGGGAAAGGACATTGTCGATGAGGAGGGCAACAGCCTCATTCCGGCCATGAAGGACACCTACAACAGGCTCAACCTTGACTGCCTTGTGATTATGGGCGGCAACGGAACGCAAAAAAGCGCAAAGCTACTGATGGATGCGGGCATGAATGTCGTGACATTGCCGAAAACTATTGATAACGACATTTTCGGAACTGACACAACCTTCGGCTTTCAAAGTGCCGTTGACATTGCAACCAATGTCATCGACTATATACATTCCACCGCAAGCTCCCACGGACGAATCTTCCTTGTTGAGCTCATGGGCAGGGATGCGGGCTGGCTGACGCTGCACGCCGGCATCGGAAGCGGAGCGGATATAATCCTCATACCCGAGATACCGTACGATATAGACAAAGTCTTGACGGCCATTGAGCATCGCCGCCGCCATGGCAGAAGCTTCTCTATTCTGGCTGTCGCTGAGGGCGCAAGATCTATTGATGACAGGCTGCTTTCCGAGGAGGAAAGCCGCAAAAAGCTTGAAAACTCCAAGCATTCCACGGTTTCTTATAAGATAGCCGATCAGATAGAAAAAGCTCTCGGCCAAGAGGCGAGAGTCACCGTGCCCGGGCATTATCAGCGTGGCGGCCCTCCGTGCCCGTATGACCGTGTGCTGGCAACTAGGTTCGGAACTGCGGCAGCGGAGCTTATCGCAAACAAGCAGTATGGAAGAATGGTCGCCATCCGCGGTGGCAACATCGTCTCCATTCCGCTTGAGGAGGCCGCAAGCAAAACAAAATTCCTCCCGACCGACCATCCGCTTATCCAAGTCGCAAGAGATATCGGAATATCGTTCGGCGATTGAAAAACTCGGTAATGCGTTTGCATTACCGAGTTTTTTGATCGTTTATTCTTTTATCACGGCGTTGAAGCCGCCCATGAGCATATTGCACAGCGCTCGTGCAAGAACCTCCGGCTCGGCCTTGATGTCGTCTGCCATCCAGTTGTTGTATACGTGCATCATGCCGCCGGAAATGAAGCGGGCATATATCCTTGCCTGATCCTCGCCGCCGAGCTTTTCGACAAGCACTTCGTCCGACAAAATGTACTTTGTGAGCCAAGTTTTAAGGTTCCGGCCGATATCGTAGGCGTTTATAAACTTGAAAAGCCGCTTGGTGGGGTCAGCGCTTTTCGTCATGATATCTGCCATAAGGAACAAAATAGGGTAGGGATCCTTTGCAAGCTCGCTGGGCTTGTAGTTTGCGCCGATGGAGTCTGCGTAGTCAAAAAGGTCATCTATCAGCTGCTGCCGGACATCTTCGAGATTTGCAAAATGCGCATAGAAGGTGCCTCGGCTGATACCGGCTCTTACGAGCAGCTCATTGACCGTGATGCGGCTAAACTCCTTTTCGTACATCAGCTCAAGCATGGCGTCTTTGATATTCTTTTTTGATCTTTCAACTATTCTGCTGCTTCCGCTCATATTCTTTTCCCCCAAAAAATGAACAATATATCTGTTTTTATTTATTATTATACACTATATTCAAATAAATCTCAACAACTAATTAGGGAAAAAGGAATAAACATAAGTCAGCTGATCTGCTTTGCGACAACGATGAAGCGGCCATCGGTCGTGTGGTATGCGCAGGTGGACAGCGTAAGGAGCTTATCGCCGGGGTTTATAACAACGCCGGTGTCGTAAAGCTTGTTTTTCTCGATAAAATCAGCATACTCAAGGAAGGTCTCCTCGTCGTTCGAGCTTGTGTACTCATAGTAGCGGAACACCTTTTTGTCCTTTGCGGGGATTTCCGTCTTTATCGCTGCAACGACCTCATATGTGTGTTTTTCGTAAATGGTGTCAAACTGAATGAGCTTGTGTTCGGAGTAAAAGCTTTCGTTTGCGTATCTGTCGAGCGTGCCGAACATTGTGCCGTCTCTCATATTGTGGCCGTATACGATGATGTTATCGGACTTGAAAATGTCGCAGTATTCGTCAACGAACAGGCAGCCTCGGGTCGAGGACTTGCCGTAGAAGTCGTTGCGCAGGTATTTGTTTATCTCATCCGGAGCCTGCATGACGACATAGTCTATATCCGTGCCGTCAATCTTGAGCCAACCTATCGTGTCCTTGTTTTCGGCGTAAAGGCTTGCGTATTCGTCCAGCACCTCGGGTATCTTGACCTCGGTGTCCTTATTTTTGAGATCTTTTATATCATCATCGGTCTTGGCATCGCTAAGATCGCCGATGATATAGAAAGCCAGCACGCAAAGTGACGCTATCAGCACAATTAGTGCAATTATTCTGACGATTTTTCTTGTATCAATGTTCATGTCTTATCCCTGCAATCGAGCATCCCGTATTTGACGAGCTTGTCGTAGTTTTTGTAGTACAGGTAATAACCGCCGACATTGTGCTGAACATCATCGATCCTGACTCGATAGCCATCGTGGCGCACCATGAAGGTGTTGAGCACTCTGTTGGGATTAGCCATGTACATTGCGTATTCGGGGTAGAAGTAGCCGTTGAGCATATGATCGGCACGCTTATAAATGGTTTTCAGGAAATACTCAAGGTCAAACCCATTGTCAAGATAGTCAACATGTATGCCCTTTTCGATCATTCTGTCGTACAGCTCAAAGGTACTCATGAGAAGCTCAAAATAAGTGTGATAGGTAGTGTCACGATTATAGATCCTGTCGAGGTTTTCCTGAGCGTTGCGCAGTGCAAAGGTGTAGTACCTGTCATCGTCAACATACTTTGTTATCTCGTTCATGGAGTATGCTACCCAGTGGTCCTTTAACTGAACATAATCAGCATCTATAAAGTGCTCGACTGCGGCCTTGGCGGCGTCAAGCCATTTTTCGTCACCCGTGAGTGAGTAGAGCCTGCACAGGGCAAAGGTCGCCTCACCGTCATAGTAAACTGTCCTGAACTGCTCTTTGCGTGAGCAATCGCCGTTGAGCACATGGTAATACTCGCCGGTCTTTTTGTCGAGCATGGTAAGTATGCCGTTGCCCAACTTCACGGCGACATCTGCGTATTTGTCCGAGCCGAAAGCGTCCATGTATTCGGTTAGCGCCACGACTGCAACGCCGCAGCCGCCGAGCTTTATCTCGTCCGATTTCTTCTCAAGCAGATATGCGGTGCTGTCATCTGTGGTTATGACGGCGTTATCTATCATATAGTCTATCGCTTTGTCGATGACGGAAACAAGCTCCTTATTGCCGGTCATTCTGTATTGACAGACAAGACTCCAAAGGGTGCTTGCATGGCGGACAATGTTATAGTTGTCGATATCCCTGTCAAAGCGAGGGTACATTCCGTAGACAAAGCTTCCGTCGTCGTTTACCTGATCGATAAGGAACGACGATGCGTTTTTGACAAGCTCGGCGGCGTAATCCTTGTCAATAAGATCGACCTTGCGCCTTCCGTAGTCGGCATCATCGCTTATAAGGTCATACACCTTGCTGTCCTCGTCGCATATCCAGCCGATGCAGTTAAAAATAACATACTCATCGGGGAGGGTAACGATAGGCGTTCTGTCTGCCTTGTTGAGGTAATTGCGCAGGTAGGTGGTGTTCACACACTCCTCGTCGTAGTCAAGTATCTTTCCGGCGTTGAGCTCGGCTTCAAGCAAAGCGGTGTTGAAGTCCTTATCAAAGGAGATGCCCTTGCGGAAAAATTCGTGCCTGTAGTGCGCAAGCTCGGTCGAGAACTCCTCGGTGCTCATGGTCTTAGCCTCGCCCATAAGATCGGCTTTGACCCACAGACAGTTATAGCTGTTTTCCTCGACAAAGTTGTGTGCCTTGTCGTATGCGTCGTCCCACGCAGCCTGCTTTGTGTCGCCCGTGCCGGTGAACACCCTTGCACGCTCGTCGCCGTTGCATATCGAGATAAACACAACGCCCTTCGGCAGACCGTCCTCGATCTCGCCTGAAAGCTCGTTGTCCCTTGTGCCGGAGACGACCTGCTCCATAAGAAGCTCGGCCTTCTTTTCAAACAGCTCGATGCTGCTCAGCTTGCTGTTTTGCGTGACGAGATAGCTCACCACAACAGCGGCAACTATCAGAAAGATCACCGAGCAAATGATTATTAGACTGCGCTTTGCCCGAGCCTTTTTCTGCGCCTCGGTCTCCTTCGGCTTGCGAATAAACTTTTTGCGCCTGCTTTTTCTGCTCATGACACACCTCGAATATAAAAATAGAAGAGGGGAAACCATTTGTATTTTCAAATATTGAAAAAATAGGAGTGGTAATACCACTCCTATTTTATATTCACTTAAGCAATAAGTCAACCAATCGCCCACACATGATCAGTTTTCTTCTCTTTTGCGGTAAGTTGAGGCCAGAACAATGATGCTGGAAACAGCGATCATCGTTACAAGCATGTAGTCTCTTGTGTCGCCGGTCTTAGGCGAATCCTTCGGGGAATCATCGTCATGATCGACATCTGCATCAGCGTCGGCATCGGCGTCTGCATCAGCATCGGCGTCGGCGTCTGCGTCGGCATCAGCGTCGGCATCGGCATCTGCATCGGCGTCTGCGTCGGCATCAGCGTCGGCATCGGCGTCAGCATCTGCATCGGCATCGGCATCTGCATCAGCATCTGCGTCGGAGTCTGCATCTGCATCTGCGTCGGCATCGGCATCGGCGTCTGCGTCTGCATCGGCGTCTGCGTCTGCATCGGCGTCTGCATCAGCATCGGCGTCTGCATCGGCATCGCCATCGCCGTCGAGGTCGATCCACAGTCCGAGGATGTGGCCGCCTACGGGGATACCATTGATACCGCATACATTGCTGTAGACTTCCTGATGGTTATTGTGCAGAACGGGGGGAGCGTAGGTAATGCCGTCGAAGATAACAGCACCTTCGATGGTGAGCTTCAGCATACGATAGCAGTCAACGTCATGGTTGGTCTTGACAAACACAGGAACACCTGCGGGAATGCGGATGTAGCCGAGACGCTCAACGAGGTTTGCCTTGGTCAGCACCTGATAGTAGTGAGGTGCGGACAGGTCGGACCAGAGAGTGATCTCAATGTCATCGGGCAGGAACATGTAGTTCTCAATTAAAAGATACCAGTGGGGGCCGCCCATGAAGTTGTTGCCTTCCTTGGAAGCAAAGTCATTGTCGATGATATCGGAGACAGATCCGTTGGTGACAGCGTCCTTTGCACCTTCGACAACATCGGTAAGCTCGTTCTCCTCAACTGCGGGGAGAGCATCCTTAACGGCGGAAGCGAGGTTGGTCAGAGCCACATCCTCAGCATCCTCAACGACTTCAACATCGTCAACAGCCTCGGTATCAACAACCTCAACATCGTCGGCAGCATCAAGCTCATCAGCGTTTGCTGTCGTTCCGAGCACAAAAGCCATAAGCAGGAAAACTACAAGTATCAGGCCGAGAGAAATCGACAGTTTACCGAGTTTTTCTGTTTTAATCATTATTTAGTTTTCCTCCTTTCTCCAATGATGCGATACTGAAGCCTGAGACTAAACGAAATTAACCGGTTGCACCGAACAATTATTCCTCGGTAAAGAAAGCATGGACAGTGCGCACGGTAGCAATCATCTAACTGATTTTCCAATATACATTCATATCATATTACATAATTGGTAAAAATGCAACAACTTTTTGTCGAAATTGTAATCATATGAAATAGATTTTATTATGAGTTTATACAATGGTTTTACGATATGAACCAAACAGGGGGTATTTGTATAAAAATTTTTGAAGCGCTTTGTTGTACTTGAATTCGGAACGGGATTGTGCTATTCTTACTTTATTAAAAAGGAGGCATAAACTATGTTTACTGCTGTTGTATATAATTCCTGCACAGGCTCGTGCAAAAAGTATGCTGAGCTCATTGCCGAGCAGCTCGGCATCAATGCTGTTGAATTCGGCAAGGCCAAGGGTCTGGGCGACGGCAAGGTTGTCTATGTTGGTTGGCTTTTCGCCGGTAAGATCATGGGCTTGGATAAGGCCTTTGATATGTACGATATCGGCGCTGTCTGCCAGGTCGGTATGGGTGCTGTCAATGAAGACAGTGAGAGGATCGGCAGAGAAAAGAACGGCATCAAGCCCGAAATGCCTTTGTTCTGCCTCCAGGGCGGATTTGACCTCAAGAAGCTCCCGCTGCATTACAGACTAATGATGACGCTTATGAATAAGAATATTGCCAAGCGCCTCAACGAAAAGGGCGAGCTCAACGAG
>ULTJ01063007.1_pt1 | contig 19200 bp, 20 predicted proteins | sample 1957491 | NCBI WGS metagenome assembly ULTJ01 (sample SAMEA4835731, study PRJEB28245) | human gut metagenome | biome: gut microbiome; material: fecal sample | place: Denmark | collected 2008 | reverse complement strand
GGCTTTAATGACGATGTAAGCATCCCCGAGATAACAAACGGCTGCTACCTGTTCCGTGACCGACACTCGGATGCGGTCGATCCCACGGATGACAGCAAGCTCTTTGACCGGTATTCGTACAATTTCACGCTGCTTTTGTTTGACTTTGACACGAAAATGCTGTATCTTATTGAGGTGGACACTTAACAAGTGTATATCGGCGGGTATGATGGAATTGGCAGACATGCGAGATTTAGGTTCTCGTGCTGAGAGGCGTGCAGGTTCGACCCCTGTTACCCGCACCATATCGAGTGGTCTTAACCAACCTGAGAGTTGGCTGAGGACACTCGATTTCTTTTTGCCCTTTTGTGCCTCTTCGTATGTATGAGCAGGAATTGTCCTGCTCTTTTTGTTATGCCGATTGTGCGTTCGGAACATATTCCACTGCAACACCCTTACGGGTTTCTTCTCGGTAGTTGTGCCTGCTCCCAAGACTCGGCAATTCCAGATACCCTACAAACTTATAGTGTATCTTTATCATCTGCTTGCGGTTTTTGCCGGTGCCTGTGACCTCGTACACATCTATGCGGTCAATGAGTTCCCGCAGCAGCGGTGCAGTCAGCTTATCCATCTGCATAAATTTCCGAACGGCGGCAATGAATTTTTCTTTTCCAAGCTGCATTTCATCCACCTCCGACAGGCGTTTACGGTATGCGGAGATTTTCTCTTTCAATTCCAAGCGTTCCGTCTCGTACTTGCCCGAAAAACGCATAAACATCTCGTCGCTCAGCTTGCCCGATACATTGTCCTCATAGCACTTAATGCACAGCTCCGCTACCTGCTCACTGCGAACAATACACTTTTGCAGTTCACTCTCAATGTGCTTTTTCTCTTTGAGAATATCCGCATTGGTTTTATCGGCGAGCAGCATGGCAAAGCTTTCTTCGTCATCGCACAGACATTTGGATAAGCGGCGAAGCTCCAGCATTACCACCTGCTCAATAGCGTCGGCTCTGAGATAATGGGTCGAGCTGCAAGTTCCTCGGTTGCCGTGATAATTGCCGCACATAAAGAACGGTATGTCTTCCTTATCGTGCTTAATGTTAAACCACAGTTTCCGTCCGCAATCGGCGCAGTAAAGCAAGTCACAGAACATATTGCGTTCCCAATTCTCCGGCTTTGGATTACGGCGGCGGGTTTTGCCGATCAGCTTTTGCACCTGTTCAAACACCTCACGGTCAATGATCGGTTCGTGGACATTTTTGAAAATCGCCCATTTATCCTCGGGATTAGCATACCTTGTTTTGTTCTTAAAGGATTTAGAGCAGGTCTTAAAATTAATAATATCCCCGCAGTATTCCTGCTGTGCAAGGATTTTGGATACCGTTGTCTTGCACCATTTGTACGGATTCGGCTGTGTTTTCTTTCCGCCTCTCGGCAGCCCTTTGCTTTGCCAATATGCCATCGGGACAATCACCTTTTTCTCCTGCAGGATGCGGGCAATCGTTTCGGCACCTTTGCCCTCCAAGGTCATTTTGAAAATGTCCTTTACCACTTCCGCCGCTTCGGGGTCTATGATCCACTTCTTTTTGTTTTCTGGACTTTTCATATACCCATACGGCGGTTGAGATAACGGCTCTCCGGAAGTGCCACGGATACGGTGCGCCGACCTTACCTTGCGGCTGATGTCACGGGCATACATTTCGTTCATTACATTCTTAAACGGGGCAATCTCGTTTTCTCCCTCATCGCTGTCAACTAAATCGTTGATTGCTATGAACCGAACATTATGATCCGGAAAATAGATGTCCGTGTATTGCCCGACGGTAACATAGTCGCGCCCAAGTCGGGATAGATCCTTGACGATAACCGTGGATACATAGCCCATTTCAATATCGTCAAGCATTGCCTGAAAGCCGGGGCGATCAAACCGAGTGCCCGTGATACCGTCATCCACATAAAAACGGGTGTTGGAAAATCCGTTTTCTTTGGCATACTTCGTGAGCATTTTGCGCTGATTGACAATGGAGTTACTGTCGCCGTCTCCACCGTCGTCACGGGACAGGCGGCAATAAAGCGCCGTTATCCCTGTTTGTTCGTTTTTCTTTTTCGACTGCATAAGTCCTCCTTCCCGGCAGTCGAACACACATATTCCGCTGCCATTTTATCTCTGAAAATTTCGCCGGTCAAATCTGTAAAATCACCGGTGATCGTCCGTTCAAAGCGATTTTTAATGGTTACGCCGGATATTTTCGGCTGAAACTCTGAAAGCACCGTAAAGGTCACATTACCGATTTTGTATTCGTGCGGATTGCCGTCGGATATGCCGACGATCCAATTTGTTTGATTTTTCATTTTTTCGTCCTCCTTACCTTTCGTCCCGATTACGCTGACGGATTAAGAATTTACGGTAATGCTCACAGGCTTTGAGGATAAAATCCTCAAGCTGTTTCGCATCAGCGTTCGGTGCGTATTTCCGTAGTTTTTCGGTTGGGATTTTAATGTTTTCCCTCTGATTTGCCTTTTCACGGGAGAGAATTTCGCTAATATTATCAGCCGTGAGATTTCCATCCTGATACCTCTTTTTCATTTCAACGGCTTGTGCATAGGACGGCGTGCAATCATTCATTTCGCATTGCTCCAAGACGGCATATTGTTCTTCATCGCAGAGATAGTACAAAGCCTCGCCGACCATAAGCGCAATTTTGCCCTCGTCCATCAGGTCAAGCAGTTCGGGGATAAGATAAGTCAGGCGGATATACCTTTGAACCTGCCTTGCACTTTCATTAGCATTTTCTGCGATTTGCTCATCGGTGCGTGACTTCGTGCCAACTTGGCACGAAGTTCCTTGGTGTTTCAACGCCTCATATTTGAGTTTATACGCAAATGCCTTTTCGGAGGGCGAAATATGCTCCCGGTGGAGGTTGCTGTCCACCACGGCAATGGCAGCAGCATCCCGGTCAAGGGCATAAATTAAGGCAGGGACTTCTGTAATCCCTGCCTTTTGTGCGGCGTGTAAGCGGCGGTGACCGCTTATGACCTCATATTCCTCTGCATTTTCGATCGGTCGGACGATCAGCGGGGACAATATACCCTGCGTCTGTACGCTCTCAATCAGCGTGTTCATCTCGTCATCGTCCTTGACCTTGAACGGGTGTCCGGCAAAGGGACGCAATTTTTCTACCGGAATTGCCACCGGCTTTTTCATCGTATTCTTCATTCTATCTCCCTCTTTCTTTGTATCTTGCACGGGCTTTTTTCTCCAGCTCGTGCTCTTGTTTTAATAGTTCATACAGGTGCGGCGATTTCTCTAAAATCCGCTCCCCACGGCGCAGATGCTCTCTTACAGGTTTCATCTGCCCGGATACCGCCTTGCGGCGTTCCTTATTTTGCGCCTGTTCCTCCGGCGATTTTGGACGGCGGATGCGGTTGCTGATGCCGCTGCGCTCACGCTCCAAAGCTGAAAGCTCAAACTTGGATTGCTCAATATTTGCTTGCAGGTCGGCTACCGTATGAATGTCGTGCTCTTGCAAAAAGTGATAGTCACCAATCAACTCTTTCAAATCCTTTTCAGCCGCCCGCAGATCCGGCGACAGCAGCATTACATCGGCAAGCTCGGCTACAGTTTGAATCGCCGTTATGACAAGATAAAACACCGCATCCACCAAAATGGTTGCAGTGTCATAACTGTGTTCAATGGAGAACCCCAGCTTTCGCAGCTCGTCCTCCAACGGAAATTTCTTCGGCTTGTACGGCGGTCGGTACTCCAAAGTGAACAGGCGGTAGCGGTTTTCGGCGTTCTGTCGTAACTGTGCGTTGACGCGATCTTTGGAAAAGCCGATGTTATCCAGCCGCACGGCTCGTTCCCAATGCTTTGCCTTGACTGAAAACCGCACAGGGTCAAGGGTATACCCGAGCGCATAAAGCTGACTTTCAAATTCTCTTGGGCTGCTCGCAAAGGACAGGCAGTATTCCACATCCTCCCGCAGATAGTCCCGGTGGGTTTTCTTGCTGGCCTTGTGAACCCAATACTCCTTTTTCTTGCCTGTGCTGTAAAACTCGCTGTTTTCCAGCACAGACAGCTCGTGTTCTCGGCAAATCTCATCGGAGATTTTACGCAGCTCTTTATGGTCGCCGATTTTGTTTTTGAATTTCGCACCGTCCTTGAAGGACACGGGATTCACAACAAAGTGGCAGTGAACATTGTCGGTATTCAGGTGGACGGTGACCAGCACTTGATACTGGTCGCCCCACATCCGCCGTGCGGTTTCCTTGCCAATGGCGAACGCCTGCTCCGGCGTTACCTCGCCCTCACGAAAGCTCTGAATGCCGTGGTAGCCCACCACCTTGCCACGCAACCCAAACCGCCGCTGCACGGCGATCATCTCAGCATAGGCATTCTGTGCCGAGCAGTTGATTCCACCCACGAACATCTTGCGGTCGGTCTTATCGTCGTTCTCTGCATAGCGCAGGGCGGCGTACAGATCCTCGTCCAGATATTCCGGGGCGGTGGTCTTATCGGGATTGTCGGCGTAGTTCAGTGTGGCTTTCAGATTTTTGAACACAGGCCAAAAGCCTGTAACAGCCATAGCGCATCACCCCTTTCCGGGAAGCAGGAATTCTGCTGTGATCTGTTTCAGCACCGTGTAAATTTCCTTGTCCAGCTCCGGTGAACCGGCTTTGTCCGCAAGCTCACCCAGCCTTTCAAGACAAGCAAAAAGGGCGTCAGGCGGAACCGCTCTCGGTTCATACCCCAACGCTCTTTGCCTCACATATTCGGTCGTACTCAGCCCGCATTTTCGGGCTTTGGACTGGATTTTATCCTTTTCTCTTGCAGTCACACGGACGGCAATACGAACATCTTTCCCCATACACATCTCTCCTTTCGGGGGATTGGGGGCTGCGCCCCCCAAAGAGCCAGCCGATTCTGGCTGTGATTGGGACTTTTGTGGCACACAAAGTCCCTGCTTGCTATACCATAGGACGCCCCCCGCAGGGCATAAGGAAAAGCGGCTGTCAGATACCGAGATTTCAGCGCATTTCTGCGCTGCACGATGCCGAAAACCGCTTCCTTGTCCCTTGGGGTGCATCCTGTCTTTGCGCCAAAGTGGCTCCGATTCTGCTGCAAATACTGCAATTTGAGCCACATCTCGGCATTTTGGCTCAGCCGAACATTTCAAGGTCATCCAGCACACTCTTTTCGTTTTCGACTTGCTGCTCCTCGGTCAACTCCGGTTGTGCCTGCTCAAAAACAGGAGATGCCGCAGCAAACGACACCTCCTGCAATTCCTCCCGTATGACCTGCCGAATATCCTCCAATAAAAAGCTGCTTGCGGATGTCTGCTGCTGCATTTCGTTTAAGACCGCCGTTACCATAAAAGCGTTGCGGGATTTGTCGAGCGACTGTAAATACAGTGCGGCTTTCGCCTCTTTTGGCTTGTCCAAATCAAACCGCACATTGATCCGATATTTGCTCATTTCTTCGCCTCAGCCTTCATCTGTGCCTCCGCCAGATACTCATATCCCTTTGCGGCGGCGCAGATGTCCTCAACAAATTTTACACGGTCTGCGTTTACCTTGCTGAAATTTTTAATGAGGCACCCGCCTCCGCCGGTCACATACAAGGTCATCGTGCTTTCGTCATAGCCGTGCTCGCGCAGCCTGCGGAAGATGTCCCGCACATACTCGGCAGCGACGCCCTTGATGATTTTCAGGTCAGCAGGCGCAATATTTGCCGTGCCGGTGATCAGCACCTCGTCGATGATGGCATCGTTGATCTCCCGCTGTGTTCTCTGCATAAACGCCTCACGAACTGCAAGCGTACACTGGTAGGTCCCAAATTTTTCGGTGAACATCTTGCCCTGCTGCGGTTTGCCGTTGATCATATACAGGGTGTTCATTGTGCCGTTGCCGATGTCGGCAATCAGGTTGACGCCTTTCAGTGTGGTGGCAAAGCCGGCAATAGCGGCATACCCCTGCGGATAGATACGCACATCGTCGATATAGAGGTGGTAGTCCGCCTTTTTGTAGGAGGACTCCACCTCGGCGTTTTTCATCAGATATTCCTTGAAGTCCGCCTTTTGTCCGCTTGTCCAGGTCAGGGGCAGACCGGAGGCAACCACAATGTGCGCCTCGGTGAGATTTTCCGTTTTCAGTTCCTTTGCAACCGCCGCAAGGGTCAGCACATAGTAATCCTCATCCTTGATCTTGTCCGGCGCAAACTCCTTGTGCCCCTCGCCGATGAGGTAATACCTGCCGCCGTAGACCAGCATGTCCGCCGTGAACAGTGGCTCGTGGTCATAGGCGGTGATGCCGGTGGGAAAACAGCAATTTGCCGTTTTCATATTCCCGTACCCGTGGTCAATGCCGATGATTTTTGTGTTGTGGATTGTTTTCATCATAAGTCCTTTCCTGCGCATAGCGCATTTCAATAATATTTCGTATAACTCTTTTTCGGGCGGTTATCCATTGATCTCGTTTTGCCATAAGATTTCTGTGTACAGTTCCTTTTCAGCCGGTAATACCGCTTTCAGAAAATAGTTGCAGTAGATACCGTACCGGGAAATGAACTGCACGCATTTTGTTTCTTCACCGTCATCAAGCAGCAGGCAGTTACCCTTATAGCAATTACAGCAAGCTTTGCGCACAAGGGTGTTGATTTTTGCCCGTTGCCTTGGCGTAATTCTGAATACCATAGGCTAAACCTCCTTTCCGTTTTTCGGGCAGCAAAAAAGCCGCCGAGTGTGATCTCGACGGCTCGATTACTGCCTTCTGTATATTGAATGGGGGAAACGGCTGAAAAAGGTATGTTTATAGCAACACAGTAAAAATGCTGTCCGCAACATCGGGAAAAAGCCTTGAATATCAGGCGCTTTTCTACTACAATTATATAGAATAAATGTTTCTATTTGACGATTCGGAGAAAAAACATCTTGGCTTTTTATCGCCGCAAGACCGGTTTATGGGACACTTGGCTTGATAGAATATAGAAGGAGGCGGGATGTGTGAGCGATGGACTTAGCTTTCTTACTGCCGTTTACCGGGACGGTCGTGTACATATAGGCGGCAAAAGCTACCCGGCAGGAACCTTTGCGGTGCAGCTTTTGAATCAGTATTATAAGGATGACACGGCGGCGAGGATCGCCGTGTTCCGGCAAAGTAACTGGAATGTGCAGGAGCAGCTATGCGCCGGGTATCTGAACGAAACAGATTTTCTCAAGGCCGGAAAGGAGATTCTGACAATTCTGCAAACCCTGCCGAAGCTAAAGCCTTTTTCCTCCTTGGACATTGCAGCGGAGAAGCAGCGAATTGCAGAGCTATTCACGGAAGGCAACGCTGCTGCCCTTTCCGACTATCTGCGGCGCCGGGCAGCAATAGCACAATTCGATGGTGTGTTCTCTCCCGAATATGATAAAGCACTGTTCAAGAATGGTGAAATGATGTACGCAACCGTTTTAAGTACTCTCCGCTTTTATGATGCTATCCCGGAGGACATGCGCAAGGCTTTTGAACAGCTCAAGAAATTCGTTTCCCGTGTGGACGAAGCCGACCGTTTTGATGAGCAGCATTTGCTGCCCATTGCTACGGAGATATTCGGGACGAATTCATTTCCCTTGCACACGGAATATATTGCTCTCCCGAAACGGCGAAACAGTCGCATCCTTGTCACTGCCCGAAGAATGACCTTTGAGAGCTATTACAGCTTTGTGCTGACGGACTTCTTTGAAGGACTGCACCACGGGCATTACCCGAGGCAGTGCGAGGTTTGCAAGCAGTATTTCCTGATGCAGAACGCACGGCGGCAGAAATACTGCACCTACGGTACGGCACCTGAATTGTACCACGGTGAAAAGATCAGCTGCCGCCGGTACGCCATCATTCAGGGCAAAGCGGAGCGGGCAAAGGATAACCCGCTGAAGGCCGCCTATGACCGCCGTTGCTCGGCGATCCGCTCCGAAAAGAGCCGGGGAACGATCTCTGCCGAGTTTGCGCAGGCGGCGCAGGAAATGGCAAAACGCCGCTTGGAACAGGCAGAGGAAGATGATGCCTACGCAAAAGCAAATTACTTTACCGATTTGGAGCGTACTAAGCTGTACGCTGACACGGACAAAAGAATGAAATGATGGGAGGTGCATCCGGTGTCCGAAGAACAGAATAAAGTTTTAGAGCAACAGCGGTATCTTTTGGAGCGCCGGATGTACCGCCTTGACCCTGCGCCGCCGAAGCTGCCAGCCCAGGAATACATTGTCCGCTATCTCACCGAAAAAGAGGAAAAGTATCTGGCTTGGTATCTGCACGATCAGGAACCTGCGCTTAATAAACTGGCGCAGGCCGCCTGCGAACGATACGCTATGACGGAGCATTTTGCGGACATCAAGTAGGCGGCGGTGTGCGGTATCTTGGCCGCCCTTCAAATGTATGATCCGGCTGTTGGCGCACCGTTTGCCGCTTTTCAAAAGCGGTATATACAGGACGGTATTGATGATTACATCCGCACAGCGCAAAGCGGGGTTATCACGATGACGACAGATACCTATCCCGTCCTGCGGCGCATTATGGCGATTTACCATCTAAGCGGCGATAATTGCGGCGATGATAGTGTACAGAGAATTGCAGATGAAACCGGAATGGATACAAAGACTGTCCGAAGATACATTGCCATCGGTACACTGAACGAACGCCGAGTAGATTTTTACCGGCAGTACGATGAGGACGGCGAGGAAACGGCGGAGGACATTTCGGTGGACACCACCTCGCAGCCGGACAAGCTGTATTTTCGGGCGGTGCTATATGACGCACTGCACGAGGCTTACGACAGCCTCACCTACCGGGAACAGCACACGGTTGCCAAGCATTTGGGCTTCTGCGATACCTGCTGGTCGGTCAGGAAAGCGGTGCTGATAAACGGTGAAATCGAGTACAGGCCCATAAGGCCCATGACCTTTGAAGAAATCTCCCACTCCGCCAGCCGCAGGTCCGATAAGGCCTCCGAGCGGACATACAATAACGCTTTAGAGAAAATGCGGAAAGCTCTGCTTTCCTATCTTGAACTGTGGCAATAAATCAAACCATATAAACGCAAAAATCCCCGATGAGTACAGAGAAAATCTGAAACTCATCGGGGCTTTCGTTTATATCCGCACATTCGATTCTTGTCACTGCTTTTTCTACAATGAACAGTGACAATTTTTGTTTTCATACTTTTCGAGTAGAATATTAAAAAATGCTCGGAGGTAAATTTGCCAAGCGGTCAAGTATCCATCCGGGAGCGTTTATCTTGCTCAAAGTGCCGTTTCCTTGCATTGTGTTTGTACGATTCGAGCGGACAAAACTTTCATTACTTTCGTACTTGCTTCCGCCCATATCTGTTATGTCGGCGACTTCTTTTGCAAATTTCGCTTCTGCTATGCCTGTTTTGAATCCCGATGAGGTGAGCATATAATCGGAGTGCTTTGCTTTATACATCCGCTCAAATAAAGAAAGCCAAAGGTTTTTTTGAACAACCATTGTAAACTGCGTGGCATTAGAAATGATGTTTTTCGCATGTGTTCTGCTGGAAGAAAGCATACAAAAATAACGATAAGCATTGGCTTTTTCCCAAAATGTTGCGGGAATTTGGTTCGCAATATTGGAGTTGAGCTTGTCAGCCCATTTAAGACCTTAAAAAATGGCTTGCCAAAATCCCCGACGCTGTACTGACAAGAGAAGTGAGCAGCGGTGTCTGCCGAATAAAAGTCAATATCTGAAATGCAAAAAGCCCCGATGAGTACAGAGTTGATCTGGAACTCATCGGGGCTGTCTTTATATCCGCACATTCGACAGGGAATGTGCGGTTTTTATACAGTGATTTACGGCTGCGGCGACGCTTTTTTTCAAACAAAAAGAGCCGCAGTCTTGTAAACCGCGGCTTAAAATTTTCATAGAGTTTGGCACTCAACTAAAAACTCTGCGCAAAAGCGCTTTTATGCCGCAGATTTTATGGTAACCAATCAAAAATGACACAGAAGCTTGACTGATGTTTTTCGACAACAAAAATTCCGAAATTTTCTTGAAAAATGACAGAAATCAATCGAATTCACTTGACTTTTCGCAGAAAGGTGCTATAACATTCTTGCTTGTTGGGTGAATAGCCCTCACAGCGTGCCAAACTCTATGAAAGAAATTGTAATTTTATATTTCCCGTAATGACGGGAAATATATTTTGCGACATTTCATAAAGGGCTTTAAGTCATGGCAAAAATTGATGAAAGGAAGCGCAGTATGGCGCCGCAGAGAACCCCGGAACAGTTAAAATCCATTATTCTCAAAGCGACGCAGCATCTTGTTGCTGTCGGAGGTATGCAGAATTTCAGCTACCCAAAGTTGACGGTGGAAACCGGAATCAATGCACCGACGGTGTATGAGCATTACAAGAGCAAAGAAGCCTTGCTCACCACCTGCCTCCTGTCCATCGACAGTGAAATTGCCCGCAAAATTGCCAATGCCCCGAAAAGCCTATCTGCCGGAGTAAAGGATTTGCAGAGCTTAGACGATCTCTGCTGGCTGCTGGGCCTGCCGTATTGGAACTACTTGACTGCCGATCATGACCGCACCCTTTTCTACTGGCACTTTTGCAATTCGGAATATTACACGCCGACGGTCGTGCAGCAGCGTATGCAGAACGGAAAAGCCTTTTGGGAGCTTGTTCAGTCGGTAAATGGGCTGTCCCAATTTTCTGAAAGATGCAATCTTGAAATGTTGGTTTGGAACCTCCTTGACAACACGGTGGCAATGGCTGCCAAGGTACTTAGGGGAGTTTATCCAAACGATGAGGTCAATGTCAACACCGTGTATCATATGGTTTTTCAGCCGTTGTTCTCCATGTTCGGACAAAATAGCGGCGACGATAACAAAGCGGACGGCAAATAACCGCCGCCCGCTTCATACAGCAGAATATTTAGCGAATTTTTGAGTGAAGGAGTGAGCTGGAGTGGAACAGAAAAAGAAAATCAAAATAGTCATCATCGTTCTTGCTATCTTGCTCGGACTCAGCCTTTTAGCCCTTGGCGGTACGCTTATATACAACAAAATAGCGAACACCACCCCTGCCACCGTGACCGTGCCGGATAATCTGATTACGCCGGACGATGATACAACCAAGCCCGACAGCAGCGACACCGAGAAGCCGGACAGCTCCGACACACAAACGCCGAGCAGCTCCGCCGACACCTCTTCCTCTGCCGTGCCTGCACAAAGCACCACCGCCGAAACAAAGAAAGCGGCGACCATTGAGCTATATAATAAACAGCCGGAGGAAAATACGCCGTTTCAGGTAGGCAATATGTTCCCCGGCGACGGCGAAACAAAATACTTCCGTGTGCGGGTGTCCTATCACGATAAAATCACCGTGCATTACAAAGCCACTGTTCGCCCCGGCTATGAGAAATTAGCCGAAGTGCTGAAGGTGCGGATCAAGCTGCTCTCCACGGGCGAAACGATGTATGACGGTTTAATGCGGGATATGCCCGAAAGTCTGACGCACAAATTGGCGTCCAAGAAATCCACCACCGACGAGCTGTACTATGAAATCACGGCTTATTTAGATACAAGCGTAGGCAATGACTATCAGAATAAGGACTTGATTGCCGATTTCAAATGGTGGGTCGAGGAAACAGGAAACCTTGACGATTCCCCGAAAACAGGCGATACCTCAAACATTCTGCTGTGGGCGGTGCTTGCCGCTTGCTCCGGCAGTATGATGATTCTCCTGCTTGCAACCCGTAGGCGTAAGGAGGATGAGGAAAATGTCTGAAACCAAAACCGCTAAAAGGCTGACGGGCGGAATTATTGCCATTATTATTCTTGCCGTTTGCCTTTGCATCACCACCTTTGCCCTTGTGTATGCTTCCGTTTCCGTTGAGAATAACCTGTTCCACACCGGTGAGGTAAAAATCAACCTCAACGACGGCAAGCCAGTCATTCGGGAACACAAATTTCTTTTTGAGCCGGGAATGACCGTTGTAAAGGACTTCTTCATTGAAAACGACAGCACCTGGGATGTGTATTACCGCCTTTATCTCGATAATGTTTCGGGCGGTCTTTCCGATGTGCTGACCGTGACGATAAAGGACGGCGATAGGGTTTTATACTCCGGCACGGCAAACGAGCTGACACGGCAAAATGTTGCCGCCGCCGATGATACCCTTAAAATCGGGCAGCGCCGCAATCTGACGGTTGTGTTTCACTACCCCGAAAGCAGCGGCAACGACACCCAAAACCTCGACCTCACCTTTACGCTGTGCGCCGAGGCAACGCAAACGAAGAATAATCCGAATAAGCTATTCGGATAAAAAGGAAAGAACCAAGCAATGTAAACACCCAACACAGAAACCGACAGATGCGCTTGGTGCGGATGCGATACCGGCATTCCGAAAGACACGCCGATTTCCAACCGCAAGTATTATATTCAAGGCAGTGGGCAGCTCTGCAACAAATGTTATACCGAATTGTATATCCATAGATCCGAGGACGAAACCACCGTTTCCCTCAATGAAATGAACGAGCTGATCCGGCTGAGCCGGGAATAAGACAAGGAGTGAGCAAATGAAAGCATTAAAAATAATCCGAAGTATATTTGTGTGGCTGATGGTGGCGCTCGCCGTTTTTATGATGATATTCACCATTGTTTCGGTATCCACCTTTGACCGTGCCGACCGTAATCTGTTCGGCTATAAGGCGTTCATCGTTTTGTCCGACTCCATGAGCAAAACCGACTTCAATGCGGGCGATTTGGTGCTCGTGAAAACGGTTGACCCCTCCACGCTCAAAGAGGGCGACATCATCGCCTATACCTCGCAGAATACATCCAACTACGGCGAAACCGTCACCCATAAGATACGAAAATTAACCACCGACGCAAACGGCGAACCGGGCTTTGTTACCTACGGTACAACCACAGACACCGACGATGAAACCGTCGTGACCTATCCGTATGTGCTGGGTAAATACAGCAGTCATATCCCGAATGTGGGTACTTTCTTTCAGTTTTTGAAAAGCACACCCGGTTATATTGTTTGTATTCTCATTCCGTTTCTGCTTCTCATTCTGTTAGAGGGCATCCGCTGCATCCGTCTGTTCCGCAAGTATAAGGCAGAACAACAGGCAGAACTGCAAGCCGAGCGAGACAAGATTGAAGCCGATCGTGCCGAAACACAGCGCATGATGCAGGAACTGCTGCAAATGAAAGCGCAGATGGCGCAAAGCAGCGGCGGCGAAACGCCGAAAACGGACGAAACACCGTCCGACACCGCTACGGTGTAATCACGGGAAAACCGTGTTTACATATTGCCATTGAAAAAATACGATAAGGAGGAAAAACAGCAATGACAAGTAGTAAATCTACTAAGCGGGCATTGATTTCCAGCGCACTGGCTCTGCTCATGTGCGTGGCAATGCTCATCGGCACCACCTTTGCGTGGTTCACCGACACCGCATCCACCGGGGTCAACAAGATTGTGTCCGGCAATCTGGATGTCAAGCTCATGTACAGCACCGATATGCAGACATGGAAGGAAGCCACCGATCAGACCAAGCTCTTTGATGACAATGCCCTGTGGGAGCCGGGTTACACGCAGGTGGTCTATCTGAAGATTGTAAACGCCGGCAAACTGGCTCTGAAATATGAGGCTGGCTTCTCCAAAAACTACACCTCCAACAGAGGGAAAAATGTTAACGGCGATTGGTACCGTGTGGACAATTATCTGAAGATCGGCACTGCCGAGACCACGACCAAGTTTGCAAACCGCGAGGATGTTTGGTCTGCCATTGCCGCCACCGAAAAGACTTTGGCGAAGGATGTTATGCTTACTGACGGCTGGATCACGCTGAAGGCCGGAGAATCGTCCAAGCCCTTCGCTGTGGCGATCTACATGCCCACCTCGGTTGGCAACGAAGCCAACGCTTCAAGACTCAGACCTTCCTCTGTTTCCGGTCTCGGCATTGAGGTGCGCGCTACGCAGGCGACTGTGGAAAGCGACAGCTTCGGCACCGATTACGATGCAAATGCGGCTACCGTGCTCAATCGCATGGAATATACTGACGGCGAACATACAGTGACCGGCAACATTCAGGCAAACGGCACAGCCGGTGCAATTCACGGAACGGGTACTGCAAAGATTACCGTAGATGCTACAACGGTTTACGGCACTTATGTCAGCAACTACGCGATGGCCGTCTGCGCCTCCAGTAGATCCGAGATCACCATCAAGGGCGGCGAATTTGCAAATCAGGCTCCTGCGGGTTCCAATCTGTCCCTGATTTATGCAGAGGACAATGCGAAGATCACCATCGAAGGTGGCACCTTTAAGTGTGTCAGCCCGGCTTGGACGCTGAACTGCAATGACAGCGACTCTGCCACTATCACCGTTAAGGGCGGCTCGTTCTATCAGTTTGACCCGTCCAATGTCACTGTCGGCGAAGGTGAAATCTTCATTGCTGACGGCTACAAGGTCGTTCAGAACGGCGACTGGTACAATGTTGTTCCCGAATAAATTCTGATTTTCAAGTCCTCTCCGCCTTCGGGTGGAGGGGCAATCAAAGGGCATAAGGCTTACTTGTGTCTTTTGATTGCTTTGGTGTAATCACAGAAAATCCGCGTTTACATATTGTCATTGAAATTATATAATAGGGAGGTTAAAACACGATGACAAACAGCAAATCTACCAAGCGGGCATTGATTTCCAGCGCACTGGCTATCCTTATGTGCGTGGCAATGCTCATCGGCACCACCTTTGCGTGGTTCACCGACACCGCATCCACTGCGGTAAACAAGATCCAGGCGGGAAATCTGGATGTACAATTAGAGTACAGCAAAGATTTCACCGAATGGAAAAAGGTGAACGATACGACTAAGGTGTTCGAGGACAGCACACTGTGGGAACCCGGTCGTACAGAGGTTGTATATCTTCGTGTTACGAACGCAGGAACGCTTGCACTGAAGTATACGCTCGGCATTTATAACCTTTACAATAGCACCGGCAAAAATGTTTTGGGCAACAAATATAGTCTCAGCGACTATGTGAAGCTGGGCGTAGCGGAAGCCGATGCTGCATATGCAGACCGTGCGGCAGCTATCAGTGCTGTGCAAGACAGCGCCAAAACGCTTAATAGTATTGGAGACACCGGTGTTGTCGGTGCAGACCTTGCTACCAACACTACAAAGGTCTATGCAATGGTGCTTTATATGCCTACGGAAGTCGGAAACGAAGCTAACCCGAAAAATAATGATCCGTATTGGGCGGCAAAGGTTTCCTTCGGTATCAGTGTAAGCGCTACACAGGCAATGTCTGAATCGGATTCGTTTGACAATACATACGATGAAGATGCTGCCGCTATTCTGTCTGCAACCAGCTTTTCTTCCGGAAAGCACGAAATCACCCAGAATATGCAGGCGAGCGGACGCTTTGGCGCAGTACAGGCGGAAAGAACAGCTCAGTTTACGATCAATGCCGATGTATATGCCGTGTACACAAAAGATAGTACAAGCGGCGCTACCGGCGGAGCCATGGCTGTTTCTGCTGATGGAGACAGTAAGGTCATCATCAACGGCGGTGATTTCCGTCAGGTCGGTGTGCCTGCCGATGACCCTATATGCGATCTGATTTACGCTCTGGGCAATGCTCAAATCGAAATCAATGGTGGTACTTTCAAGGCTGTGACGCCTGCGAATACCCTGAACTGCAAGGACGGCTCCAATGCGAAGATCACCGTTAAGGGCGGTAGCTTCTATAAGTATGACCCGTCTAACCCGACCCTTGGAGACAACGAAGTTGTCGTTCCTACAGGCTACCATGTAGAACATAGCGGCGACTGGTTCAATGTTGTTGCCGATTAACTGAAAATCAAAAAGAAATCAAGTCCTCTCCGCCTTCGGGCGGAGGGGCAATCAAAGGGCATAAGGCTTACTTGTGTCTTTTGATTGCTTTGGTGTAAACACGGCAAATCCGTGTTTACATATTGCCATTGAAAAATTTAGAATAAGGAGGTAAAACAACAATGACAAGTAGTAAATCTACCAAGCGGGCATTGCTCACCAGCGCATTGGCTCTGCTCATGTGCGTGGCAATGCTCATCGGCACCACCTTTGCGTGGTTCACCGACACCGCATCCACCGGGGTCAATAAAATTCAGGCGGGCAATTTGAACATCGAACTGCAAATGAAGGACAACAACGGCAACTGGGTCAACGCCGAAGGCAAGACACTCCCGTTCCTCGTAAATGGCAAGATTCCCGCCGAGGGGACTCAAATCCTGTGGGAGCCGGGTTGTACATACTATGTGCCCGAAGTCCGTGTTGTCAACAAGGGCAATCTGGCAGTAAAGTTTGAGTATGTCAACGAACTGTTGGGTGTTACCGGCAAGCTTGCTGAGGTTCTTGAGCCTGTGTTTAAGACACCGGTTGATACGAACGGCGAGGATATCAATATTGAACCCGAGGTTCTCAAGCCCGGCGAAGCTTCTCCTGCCTGGTCTTTTGGCTATCACATGGACGAAAATGCTGGCAATGAATATCAGAATGCAACTGCGACCGGTATGTGCCTGACCGTTGTTGCTACACAGGTACCCTATGAAAAGGATAGCATCAGTGATCAGTACGATAAGGACGCAACCTATCCCGTAGTGGAGGCTGCTGACCTTGCCGAAAAGCTGAATGAACTGGCCGATGGTTCCGTCATTACCGTAACCGGCACGGTCGATACCGCTTTGGAGATCAGCAAGCCTGTGACCATCAACAATCTGACCGCCACCGCACCCGTGACCATTGCGAGCAGCGGCGTGACGCTGAATGCGGCCAACATCGAGTATAAGGCTCCGAAAACGCCCGCACTTGTTGTTAACTCCGATGTGACGGATGTTACGATCACCAATTCTGCAATTACTGCGGCAACTGGAAGAACAGGTAGCCACACCGCCGTATCTCTGCCTGTTTCCGGCAAGGTCGTGTTCACCGGCAATACTGTAACCAATGACTATAATGGCATTGAGTTCGGCCTGAATGTTCCCACGGGCGACGGTACATTGATTGCGAACAACAACTTTACCAACATCGGCAACAATGCTATCAGCATTTATCAAGTGGAAAATGGTGCAACGGTGACCGTTAAAAACAACACCTTCACTGGTAAAGCGGGCAGCTTTATCCCGGTTCGTCTGTCTAACTCCAACAATATGAGCGGTAAGTTTGTCTTTGCTAACAACACCGTGGATACTGATAATTCTTGGATAAACTGCTTTGTCATGCTTGAGGATTACAGCCGAAAAGGTGCCGAAATTCAGGATTTCACCAAATACACGCTGGTATTTAAGGAAAATACAGTGGGTGCAAATTGCACATACACCGTGGTGTATGATGATCAGGACGGAATCATCACAACCAATCAGCCTATCGTTCAGAAATAAGCATTTTCAAGTCCTCTCCGCCTTCGGGCGGAGGGGCAATCAAAGGGCATAAACTGTGTATTATGCCTTTTGATTGCCCACACAAACACAATCGAAAGGAGATACATCATTATGGACAACAATAGCGGCGCTTTGATACTCTTGATCGTTCTGATCGTATCTGCCTTTTTGCTGATCGTTCTAAAACTCGCACAGTTTGTCAATCATTTCAGCCGTAAAAAGCAGTATCTTTTAACCGAGATGCACCGGACAAAGCACGCAGCAAAAGAAAAGCGCTCGGACGGTCTTATGCACATCCTCGCCCCCTCAATGCTTGCTATCTGCATCTGCGCTATCTGCCTTTGCGGTGTAAGCTGGGCTTGGTTTACCGCCTCTACTTCAGCAGGCACAACGGCGATCCAAAGCTCGTCCTATAAGCTGTCCTATCAAATCGGTAGTGACACAGCCGAACTTGCCGAAGTAAAGACTGTGACCATACCCGAAAGCGGCAGTTGTAAAATCACGCTGTCAGCCACCGGAACGGCAGGCGCAACAGGCTATTGCAGTATAAAAATCGGTGATGAAACCTATTACACCGAGCAGATATTTGTGAATGATACTTCCGGCTTTACCTTTACCGTAAACGCAGCCGCAGGCACACAAATCATCCTCACTCCCAAATGGGGAACTTACTCTCACGACGCCACGCTTCATGACGGCGATGTTATCACCGCCACCGGCTCACAGCAAAACAACACCCAAGCACCGGATAACACCGTGACTACCGAGCCGTCAACCGAGCCTACTGCTCCGACCACACCTACAACTCCTACAACGCCGAGCAGCACCCCAACGGAAAGCGCAACCACCACACCCGAACCCTCGGCAACCGCACCGACCGAGCACGAAACCGCCGACACAGAACCAGCTCCTGCGCCGGAAACTGCAAGCCCGGAGAACACGACGGTAGCTCATACCGAGCCGCCCACCACCGTGGAAAGCGATGCAACTGAATAAAACCACAAGCCGCAACGGATTTTACTCCCGCTGCGGCTTGAATCTTATGTGAATATAGTCTCAGTATTTATGATCTCGGTTGCCCGATTTCGTATATTGTTCATCCTGCCGACCCATACCATTTGGTCGGTGGCTTTCAGTTGCTCTGTTATGTCCTCTGCCACCGCCATCCGCCTTGTAAGCCGTTCAAACATTTCCTCAGCCTGTTTATTAATGTCAGCAAGGTAGTTGTCCAATTTGCCGCTTGTCAGCAAATTGGCATAGAGCACTTTGCGGTGATTTTTCAGATAGCGAAGATGCCGCTGACCCCATATCCCGATTGGCTTCTGTTCTTCCTCCGGCTCATCATCCCCGGCGATAAGGTAATAATCACCAACCAACTCATATCTCAGCCCTGTGCGTTCATCTATAATGTACTTTTCCATAAAAACAGCCTCCTAAAATCTTGTGATATTATCATAGCAAAGAGGAAGCAAATCGGCAAAAGTACGGGGAAATATGTGAGTTTTCAGCCGGATTTCAATATGGATTTTAGGTTGGTTATGAACATCCGTACCAAACAAATATAATCCGAACCAAATCTTCTTAATCGGAGATGGGTTCGGATTATTTGTTTTCTTCGAGAAATTCGAGGATACGCATTTCAGAAACGGCGTGGTAAAGCGTCCCGAATCCAAGCCCAGAGGGCCGAGAAAACCTAAGATATAGAGGCATATCTGAACGCCGTCACGGAGTACAAGCCCTGCGAAAACTGAACAAACGCACAAAAGGGGATGGCGGTCTGCCATC
>ULTJ01005620.1_pt1 | contig 19350 bp, 18 predicted proteins | sample 1957491 | NCBI WGS metagenome assembly ULTJ01 (sample SAMEA4835731, study PRJEB28245) | human gut metagenome | biome: gut microbiome; material: fecal sample | place: Denmark | collected 2008 | reverse complement strand
GTACCGGCTGCCGAAACCTTCCGCTGCATCCTCAATCACAGGAATATCGTATTTCTCCGCAACAGCCATTATCTCATCCAGCTTAGCAGGCATCCCATACAGATAAACCGGCACAATCGCCTTCGGCTTCTTACCCATTTTTGCGATACGGTCTGCTATTGCCCTGTCAAGCAATTGCGGATCCATATTCCACGTATCCTCTTCCGAATCCACAAACACAGGGGTAGCGCCGAGGTAAATCACCGGATGTGACGAAGCGCAGAACGTAAAACTCTGTACCATCACCTCGTCCCCCGCACTTACACCACAAGCCAAAAGTGCCAAATGTACCGCAGCCGTACCAGCAGATAAAGCCACTACATGCTTGTTTCCACCTACAAAAGCTTCCAAATCCTGTTCAAAGCCGTTAACGTTCGGACCGAGTGGAACAACCCAGTTCGTATCGAAGGCTTCGCGTATGAAGTCCTGCTCCTTGCCACTCATGTGAGCCAGGCAAAGATAAATTCGTTTGTCCATAAAATATATGTGATTGTTTTAATAATTAAACCTCGTTACATAATAAGAAAGAAAAAGGGAGAAAGGATGCCAGTAAAGGTTTTATAAGTGTAATAAGAAAGAAATAGATTCTTAAAATCATAATTAACGCTCCGCCTTGTAAAGGACAAAAGACGTTAGAAATCATTATAGCTGGATGCCGACTTTATATTGCATGGATTCCCATAAGCCACTACATTGTCCGGTATATCCCTTACAACAACGCTACCGGCACCTATCATACAGTTTTTGCCTATGTTTAAGCACTGAATAACGCATGAACCAACACCAATCCACGTTTCCTCACCCACAACTGTTACCCCTGAAATATTTACACCAGGTGCAACATGTACATAATCACCAAGAACCACATCATGGTCTATTGTTGCCCCTGTATTTACAATACAATGCTTTCCAATCACCACATTAGCATTAATCACGACACCAGCCATTACCACAGAACCTTCCCCAATCTTTACCGAGGGTGAAACGATAGCCGACGGGTGCACGTATGTGGAGAACTCACAATCAAGCCTCTCAACAATCATTTTACGCACCTTGTTAACGCCAATGCTGACAATAATAGGTGACAGACCTTTTGCTGAATGTAGAACAGGCAAACCTGCCAACTCATTCAAGTCTTTATTATCGTCTATGAAAGCATTTACTGTATCACCATTAGCTTCCACTATATCCTTAATCACTTTTCCGTGACCACTTGCTCCGTATAGGTACATAACATCAATCTATATCACGTAAAACCTCAAAAGCCTCAGCACGCATCTGACTGATACATCCTCCCCGGTATTTACCCAAAGCCTCTATCGCTTCCAATGAGCGAGATGCAGGAAATGGAGCCAACTGGCTCTTGAAAAAAGACATGGCTTTCAATTTTTCTGCAAATTCATACTCAGTGAAACTATAAAACTTGGTAGGTATGAAGCATTCCGACTGGATTGGTTCACCCCATTCTGTTTCTGAAAGAGTTTCATATGCATACACGCGCTTTACTTTATAGTTTCCGCGAGGACGACAAGCCACCATAGTCGCATCGTGTATTCTACCATGATCCTTGTGACTGTCACCACGATGAGGGATAAATACCGTATCAGGTTCGCATTCAGCAATCACCTTGCTTATTTCTAAAGAGATTTTATATCCAGGATACGCATCTAAGGCAGGTGCTGGCAATTCCAAGAAATAAGTTTTCTCTACGCCAATCGAAGCGTGTGCCTGTCGTGCTTCTGCCCTTACTTTATCTATAGTCTCTTTACTGAATAATTCAGGTGCACCAACGCTTGCATTTGAACAAACCAGTACAAACACTTTCTTTCCTTCCTTAGCAAGTTTAGCCATCAATGCACCACATCCAAGAATTTCATCATCGGCATGTGGCGCAACCACTAATATATTATTCATTCTTCTTCAATTTTTTATTAGCTCTACAACTTTGTCGTGCACGTATTTAAGTTCTTCCTTGCCATAACGCTGGTCAATAGGAATCGGAACCATATATTTTGATAGATAGTGTGCAAACGTATCTTCTGACGTTTCTGATAGCAGATAATGCCACCATCTTCCCGTAAATATTTTTTCATTCGCAAGTTTTGTAACCAGTTCAGGGTCTTCAACAACTAACGGAAAAATAAATGGTACACAGGTACTATCTGCATACTGTACTGGATTTATAAGATTGATGTCCTTATATAACTTACATGCATACTGCAAGTTCTTTTGTCTCCTATTTCTTATGGTGCGATATGGCGCATTCATAAGGATAGTATGTGAGAGTTTAGACATACGCATGATATCAGCATTGTCTATTCTTTCTTCATTCTTCATCCTATCATGGTAAGCAGCATTGCAACCCACCTCATGTCTTTTGAGCAGGAAGTCACAAGTGGCAGAAGAATAATCCTCAGCATACTCATTCACAAAACGATTGACATTCTTGCCTACCACATAACAGCCATCGGGTACACCTACAAACTTACGTGCAGAATATACATTCAAGCATGACATTATAGGGCTCGCAAATAACGCTTGGGCATTATCTATTATTACATTCTTATGTACTTTGATAATCTCGCGTATATGTTTCTCACACATCAATCCAAAATAATTAACAAACACAATAGCAGTCTCATCATCACTTATAGGATCAATGGGAATGAAATTACGGTCAATATGATAGTAACAGACTTTTATTCCTTTCTTCTGTAAGAAATCTCTGACAGTGAAACATTCATACCAAGGCACGCACACTTTCTTGACCCCCAACAACCTACAGCAGTGGTATATCCCTGCCCTGTCAGTGTTTAAGCGGCATACGTTCGGACCTGAGAACAATTCCCCCGTATTACGTAAATCAAGTTCCAGATAACTACCTATCTCTCTCATTTCGACTCGTTCAGTTTCTTAACGGCATTAACTACATACTCAAAATCATAACCACAATTAAAAATATAGTCAAGCACTGACATACATGGTAAGAACTCACCTCTTATCTGCGGGTATTCAATAGGCCTATAATCCAGATACCAAAGTTCTACTCCACGATCGGCAAAATAAGATTCTGTCTGATAGGCACGAGCCCCATTACCAGAAATATACTTCGTGCCACCCACAGCAAGAGTAAGATCAACAACTTTTTCCTCCCGTTTGGTTTCAAAACCCAATTTTGAAGCAATCACGAATTTAGGCTTAATACCAAATTTACCTGCAATATACTCGTTGATCGCAATATTAAGAGCTGCTACATTTGGATAATCTGACATAAAGACATCTTTTAACTCCGGGAATACTGACTTAAAGAATGGAGCTTTAGTATAGTTCATCTCCATTGTCTTCAAATGCTTCTCACGCCACTTTAGTTCGTATTTAGGACGCACCGTATTAATCAAATCACCCATATGATACTCTACAGGAAACTTCAAACGTAATTCACCCTGTGGTGTCTTAATGACATTGAAGTTATGAGCAGCTTCGTTAGAGAACTGTACATCATCCAGATGAATAAACACGTCAGATAAATACATCTTATAAAACAAACCCAACCAGGGTATATAGTCAGGTTGATGTATACCTACATTCATAATATTCTTGATTCTTAGTTATTACTTTTAGTTCTTTCCTTGATGAGTGACTCTCTGGTATAATCACCGTAATCCGTGTTTGCCCTATGAAAAAGTAGTTGGAAAGTTTTCATGAAGATTTTCATATCCAGCGCAAGCGAACAATTCTTCCCATAATCAGCCTCCCACTTCAACTGTTCGTCCCATGTTGGCACAGGGTTATCCTCAAGTATTTCAGGGGGAAGAAGCCCACCTCTTACCAAAAAACGATTCTTCTCATATTCCGTGTAATAGTCATTATATTCAATCAGCATGGAACGAGGACCGATAACACTCATATCACCCTTGATAATATTCAAGAGTTCTGGTAATTCATCCAAACTTGAATTTCTAAGCCAAGCCCCAAAAGGTGTACGTCTCTTACCATCCGGCAAGAAATTACCGTCTGCATCTTTAGCATTCGTCATCGACCTGAATTTAATTAACTTATAACTTTTTCCACCTAAAGTACTTCGTTCCTGAGTAAAGAAAATAGGCGAACCAAGTTTACACCTTACCAGAATCATAAGAACTATGAAAACTGGCGATAAGCAAATCAGAAGCAATAATGATGAACAAAAGTCAAATGCTCGCTTAATTATCTTATACATATAGATTAATCATGATATGCTTTTTCAATAACATCCGCAATCTTTGCTGAGAGAATTTGCTTGTCATATACATTTAATGAAAGGTTACGGGCATTAATCCCCCATTCTGAAAGCATAGTTTTATCGTTTTTTACCATGTTGAGCTTATCTATCAATATTTGTGGATTAGTAGGGTCGACATAAAAACCACAATTATCTTTTTCTACCATATCTTTAGTCCAACCTGCAGAATTGACAATAACCGGTTTTCCTGCAGAAAGAGAATCGAACAACTTATTAGGTGAATTTGTTGCAAGGATAGGAATATTACTGAAAGACGTAATACTAGCATCACAACAGTTTACAATCTCTGAAACCACTTCCATTTTATGATTACCTAAAAACTGTACATTAGGAAGTTTATGGTCATTTACAAATTTCTTCAATAATGGCTCTGTAGCCCCATCGCCAAGAAAAATAAAATTCAAATCATCAAAACCTTGTTCATGTGCCAATTTGGCAGCGTCCGTAATATAGCTTAACCCATTACAAATGCCCATAGAACCAAAATGAATGAGATTGAATTTAGAAAAATCAATACAAAATTTCTTTGCTATTTCTTTGTTCGGTTTATGAGGAAAGAACTTATCAGGTTTTGACATGTTAGGGATCATTGAGCATTTCTCGGGTGGCGTACCGACTTTCAAAACACCTTCAAGCATCCCTGGAGAAAGAGTAACAATATGTTTTGAATAGCGATATGTTATATGTTCTAGTTTGTAGAGAACCCATTGTACGAATTTGTTACGAATACCGCCTTCCTGAATAAGAGCTTCAGGCCATAAATCCCTGACTTCGAAAACATATTTCCACCCTTTAGTCCATTTTAGCCATAAGGCAATGATACCCACCGTCAATGGAGTGGAGGTTGCAAATACCAGATCAACTTTCTTTATTTTGAAAGTAGCTTTGATAGCCAGCAAAACAAATCTTACAAATGATTTTATCCTCCCTCCTGTTGACATATAATTGCTATATGCATTTTTTAAATAGATGACATTAATTCCATCTATATTAACTTCTTCATTTTCCGGATGACGTTTATTTGTTGCCGTGATCATTGTAACCTCATGACCTCTTTTTATAAGTTCTTTTGCTATCCAATAAGAGCGGGTTCCACCAGGTTCTTCTGGAGTTACAAAATATTGATGTATATATAGAACTTTCATTATTTAATTTTATTTAAATCGTAACACAAATCTGGAAGTTCTTCACCTATCACATCCAAAGCAGCACCAAGTTCACCATGATATTTCTGCCAAAGACCAATGTTTTTTATAGAAACCTCTGGCTTTAGAAATTTTTTAGGACATAAATGATCTACTTCAGTAAGCCCTACAAATTCCATAATCTTAGCCTTTGTATTATCATAATCTACTATAAGATCTTCAAATTTTATATAGAGAACATCTTTATCAAAAACCATTGTATCGCGTAAAGCCCTTTGCCTAATAGCAAAGTTATGTCCCCCTTTAATCTCATTGTAATCATTATCTAGATAGCATCCCCATCTATATTCATTGGCAAACATATCACGAGGGTCACGGTCAACAATAATCAACTTTGAGTTTTTAAAATACTTGTGTATAACCTGCGTGTTACTTGGGGAAACGGCTTGATCCAATATAATATACGGATTATCTTTACCACGAACACGTTCTGCGAAAATTGCTTCCATAAACCATTGTGTAGCCTCATAGAATTGTTCTGAACTAGGATGGCTAAAATGAAGTGGAGTAAGACTTCTATTACCCGTTCGGAATTTTCCTTTCGAATAATATTCTATCGCTGTGCGGTATCTATCTAGCAAATATTTTAAATATGGCTTCTGAAACTTAAAGTGATAAAAGTCTCCTATATATGTATAATTTGTTAATTTGGTAATATATTCGTCGGTCAAAGCCATAAAGTTTTTTGATATATTGTGGGCATATCCCATGCCGGCAGGTGACCAAAAATGACGCCCATGCCGACATCCCTTTTTAATCATCTTGCGGAAATCGGCAATAGCCGCAGCTGAATTAATAAGGTCCCAATGATTCAACAAAGCAGTCTCTAAATCACATAAGCCACCAGGATCTTTTATGAAACGTATTTCAGCATCACATTCATAGAAATCTTTAAATTCTTTCAGTAGGTCAACTACGGCACTTGAGCCAGATCCGAAAAAACCTGCTACATTTATAAATGTAATCTTATTATTCATTGTCCCTTATTTTATTTAATATCTCACAAGCTTTATTAGGAGAAAAATTCCAATATTGAGAATCACGTAAAGTTTTTTCCTTTCCTTTACAGTTGCGATATTTTAATAATTTTGCAGGATTTCCTACTACAATAGAATATGGCTCAACGTCTTTATTAACAAAAGAACCAGCCCCAATTACAGCTCCATCACCGATTGTGACCCCCTGTTTTATTATACACCCAGTTGCTATCCATACATCATTTCCAATATATGTACGTTTGCCATATACAAAATTATCACACAATTTTGGAGAAATACTCAAGCTCCAATGTGGATGTTCCATTCCCCCTATGACTACATTATTTGCAATACAAGTATAGTTGCCTATTGTCGCATAACTTATATCACAATTAGAACCTATATAACAATATTTTCCAACGGAAGTACTTCTTAAAAAAACGTTATTAGAGATATTGCTATTAATAAAAACTCTATTATTCCGTATCTTATACAATGGGTAATGTATAAACCATTTTATGGCATTGAATATATTTCGAGACATTTCAGATATCATTATACTTACTTACTATATCTATCAAGACTTTCTCTAGTTCCTTAATATTTTTATTCCAATCATACAACTCAATCACATGCATACGTCCGTTTCTTCCAAAATCGAAACGCATATTATCGTTATAGTACAATTCTGACATTTTTTCTGCTATTGCTTTTGCATTCTTACGAGGTACTATGAATCCTGTGCTACCATTTTTTACCACCTCAGTAAAACCATCTACATCAGTTGCAATTACAGGAGTACCACATGCCATTGACTCAACTGCTGAAACACCAAAACTTTCGCTATCGAGTTCACTGCCAAAAACAGAAACATCAAAGCTGCGAAATTTTGACGCCACCACTTCATGAGCTATATATCCTTCTATATCTATATATTCTCCAAGTCCTAACGAATCTCTTAATTTTTCAAAGTCTTCTTTGTTTTCTCCCTTCCCACATATATATAAATGAGGAATCTTCCCAACACTACCTTTCTTTTTCCATTCTTTCAAAAAAAGGTCAAATCCTTTAATAATATAATCAATTCCATATTTGTAAGTGAGTTTTTTTATAGTTCCAAATAGGAAAGTATTATCATTTTTAGGTGCAGGTTGTATTTCATTAGAAAATTCATGAATATCAACTCCAAATGGAGTTACGGCAATTACTTTATTTTTGGTTTTAAGTATCTTTCTAATCTGATTTGTCATTACATAGCTTGTTGATGCAATGGCATCTGCCTGCTCCAAGTTACGTTGTACTGTTCTGAAGTTGATTTTACTCTGAAAAGGAAAGTCATACACATCACTTCCCCATACAGATAGTACATATGGATGTATATGGGCCATTCTTACGAGTGTTCCGTATCCGCTAGCATAATGTGCATTTATAACATCAGGTTTTATTTTTTTACATAACAAGTAGAGTTCGAGTGCATTTAAATAATATCCCCATGGGCTTGAAAATCTCAGATAGTGTATTACTACCGATTCATCAATCTTATCTTTTTTTACTTTATGATCATTGACTGCAACTAAATGTACTTCATGTCCCAAAGAGACAAAAGCATTTGCCCATCTTACAGAATGTATGCTACCTGCACCTGCTAACAATAGTATCCGCATATTATATAATTATTTCATCTGTGTTCCATATTTTTTCAAAATACTCTTTACTTACACCTTCGTACTTTATGCTCTCTGACAGTAAGGTTCTTGCAAAAGATATACTGTCCATCATTGTATTACCTTCTCGCTTGCAAGTGAGAACTATATATGGAAGGTATAATGCTACCCAAAGAATGTATGATAAAGGATTCATATAATGCCTCACATTTATAAATCTATTCATGTAATATATAAATGATCGTTTATTCGATTTCGTCTTTTTTGTAGACGTTCCCACTTTGTGATATATAATTGAAGGTACAACACAAGCCATAGCGTAACCATGTTGCTTCATTCTAAGAGCTAATTCAAAATCCTCCTCACCGAAAAAGTAATCTTCGATAAATAGACTGCCGTCAGACAATAAAATAGATTCATTGAATAATAAAGAACATCCTGTTACAAAAGAACAAGGAATGAATTCCTTTTCTCTTATTGAATTTTTATCAAGATTACAATAATGATACTTTCTTAGTCCCCAAATTATTTTACCACCGCAATTCCATATTAAATTCTTATTATAAAAATAGCGAATTTGAGGCGTTAAAACTTTAATATCCGGATGCTCTATAGCGAATGTCATCAAGATTGACAAAAAATCAGGTTCTACTTCTGTATCATTATTAAGCAAAAAATAAAAATCGGGGTTAATAGTAGTGATAAACTTTATCATAAGATTATTGCCTCTACTAAAACCATGGTTTTCTTTCATGTCATACAAGATAATCTCTCTTTTCTCAATGCTTGACGGTGATGTGTCTCCAAACTTATACCATTGGAAATTAATACTATTACTTGAACACCATTCAGCTATATGATTCAAAGAATCATCTTTTGAACCATTATCGCCTACGATGATAAAGAAGTCACTATAATTAATTTGGTATAACGAATGTAAGCAATCTATAGTATCTTTATAACCATTCCAATTTAATATAATAATTGCTACCATATTCTTTCTTATGACTTATTTTTGATTTTATTCAGGGAATAACAGCACATAATAAATAGACCTATTTCTGCTACGCCCATTGATATTCCAGCACTAATATTTCCAATGAATGAAACTGTGGACAAAAGGAACACAATGCTAATAAAACCGGAAACCATCACATTTTTAAAGAAAGCCTTTTGACCTCCCAAATTAATCAAGCCTACAATTCCTAAAATATAATTCAAACCTCCTATTATTATAACAGGAGTCATTATGCGTATCAAAGTGATAGTACCATCCTGTTCACCGTTCAGCAGAATATTGTTTATCATCGGACTAAAAACAAATATACAGATTGTAATACAGCCTAACACACCTGACATTAATTTAAGGGTCTTTGCTAAGGTTGTTAAATTCTCTTGTATTGTATGTGTTTTAAATGAGGCAGATAGATTAGGAAACAAAGCTGTTGAAATTGGGGATCCTATAGCTTGCCCGGCTTTAATAACTTTTTCTGCACCGGCATATACGCCTATTGCCGCATCACTGACAAAGAATCGTAAGATGAAAATATTCGAACTACGATAAAGCGTCATAAAAATAGTAGACCAGAAAATATACCATCCATCCTTTAACTGATATATAATATCATTAATACCAGGCACACAGAAATTGATATTAAATACCTTTAAAGCCATAATAAAACTAATTGTACCTGCCAATAGATAACCTACAGAATCCATTGCGATAATGTATATATAGTCATCTGAACGTCTTATGATTATAAAAACAAGAAGCGTTGAAAAGAATTTACTGAAGAAATTGACAATTGTCATGAACTTCATATTTTCCATTCCTTGATATAACCATACAGGGTTCAATATATCACCTAATACTATCCCCATACCCATAAGAGTCATAAATGCATATTCCTTTCCAAAAATATAATAAGCAACAGTAAAAAGAGGAATCGTTACGGCTAATGCAAGTAATACTCTTGCAATTATAGTTGACGAAAAAATTGTAATCAGTTTATTTCTATTTTCTCTATTTTGCGAAATCTGGCGAGTGACAGAGAAACCAAAACCGTATGCACTTACTAATACTATATACTGCACAATACTATATGCCACTGCATACGAACCATAATTTGCTTTACCAACAACCTTCATTAAATAAGGAAGTACAATCAGGGGAAGCACAAGATTAAGCAATTGAAGTATTGATAATGACAGTATATTTTCAAACAAACGTTTATACTTCCTTAGCTGAAACATTAATAGTACTTTTTGAAATAAAGTATAATACAATAAAGATTACAACAATCTCATAAGGATAAATACGTATCCAATAAAAATCAAAAAAACCACCAAACACAAGATATGTAAGATTTGAACAAGACGCTATTACTAGAAATATATTGCGAGTGGTTCTTGCTTTATAATATATGTAATGAATAAACAAACTAAGAAAAAAAGAAATATTTATCATTACTAAATAGCTCTTTGAATAGGCATACATGGTACCAAAAAATGTACGTACATTTGTCGAGCCAAGTAGTCCCATATCTAACATTTTGGGATTATCGATAACGGCACCACTATCCCAACCGAATAATTTGTAAATCACTGTAAGGAAAGGATCTACTAAGACACTAGTCATATTTGGCTCCAATATACCAGCCTTATAATCAAGGCTAAAAGATAAAGTACCACCAAGAAAATAATTGAGGAAGTGCATTGATATGAACTCCCAAAACTCATTGGAGTCGTCTATTATCCCTGTTGTTACCAATGAAAAATAATAAGCAAGAAAGAAAAAAGACGAAGCTGCAAATATCATAAATACAATAGTCCTCACTGACACTTTCATTTTACCACAAAAAACTGCAGCAAATAAACCCATCAACAAAGGAGACAAAGTACGTGTTTTTGAAGCTTGAGCAAACATTATTACCAATATCAAAGCCATAGGAATAAGTGCAAGTTTATGATTCTTATCCAACTTACACACAAAGTAAGCAAACAATCCTGTTAAAAGCATGGAGATATGAACAAGCAAACCTCCAGAGCCAAACCCCTCTCCAAACTCATCAGAACCAAAATCGTACTGTACACCAAGGCTTCTCACTTTGAGTAATCCCAACGAGACTCCAATCATTGCTATAATAAATAGCCAATTGTACATATCATCTTTCTTTGCCAAACGAAGTTCCATACAATCACTCTTTGCTATTTTTTTTACTGCAAAGAAGCGACTAGGAAAATAAAATACTACCAGCCCTATGGCCCAAACGATAAGTGACGGCAAATAGAAATCCTTAACATCCTTGAGTAAATAGGAGTATAATATAGCTATAATTGTTACTCCCGTAAAAGTTAATGCCAGAAGACTAAAAGGTGTCATCAGTGTCCCCCAACGTTTTTTGTCACTTCTTACCAAAAAACAAACTTCTCCTATGAAAAGCAGTAAGATAAATATTCCCATTTAGACCTTCGGAAGAAGAAGCAATTATAGGTTCGGCTTAATAATATTCTCAATAATAAAATTTCCAACACTTTCAATTTCTTCAAATTTCACCTGCTTAGGAAGAACAACATTGAAAGCTTTCTTGACTTTGGCTATAAGTTCGTCGGTGTAGAAGAGAGAACCTTCGCTAACATTTTCAATACCATCCATGTAGATTGATTCACGATTAGCGACACGCATGTCTTCAAGAGAAAAGACACTTGTGTCAATTCCCGCTTTTACAGTTTCACCTGTTGCATTAACTATAAATGGATATCCACCAATCTCACCATCAACACCAGGACTATGAATTTTCTCACTACTATGATTATCAATAGCAGTGATAATAGATTGGATGATGTTGTAGTTACTGGAAGCATTCATCATGTTGCGTTTCTGGTCAACCGGCATAGCGATAGAGCAATCTTTCCAAATAACCTGCTGTTCCTCCGCATTGAGCAGTTTATGATTTATGGCAATAAGCAGTGTTTGTCCTTCGCTATGTCCTTCTTTGCTGATTACAACATCATGGAAATGACTGGTTGCAAGGGTTATGTCTATGTCGTTATAGTCAACAATCCCTTGCTTCTCGGCAATATGGAATTTTATTCGTGGAATGAGATGGTTGAGATTACCGGAACCGAAATCAAAGTATGGAAGTCCCGCCGATTTGAGCCATGGGATTACAGCATCTGAATAACTTGTGTTAATAGAAATTGCACTACATCCTGCCTTTTCGTATGCAAGCATTATATTACGAGCATAACGTATTGAGAGCGGTGTCCATATACCATAAGCACGCAGATTATGCCAAGAAATACTGCCATACTTCAAGCCAGCATAAACACGGCTGGCATTTATAATGAAATCCGGGTTCCACTTTCGTAGTACCGTAGCAATGGAATCTATATCATCAAGATTACATCCTCCTTCAACAGAAATCCTACAATACATTTGACGGCGGATGGTCGCCGCTGTCTTTATGATATTTACATCTTGCATAAGTTTATCGCGGTTACGACCTGCAACAATGATATGTAAACGTGGATTAGAACTACTGACAAGATAATCAAATAAGTAATTGCCAACACTACCCAATCCCAAAATCATGATTGAGATTGGTTCCGTGCAAGCATATATCTTACGTTGTAAGGCTTGTAGTTTATCATTAATTGTTTTCATGCTTAATCTTTTATTATTGAATATACTATGTCGTAGTCAGCTACAGTATTACAATTATGCCAATGTAAGAATTTAACTACATCAATATCGTCCATTGATGTAGCGCCAAAATAACTTTGGATAATTTCCAAATTTGTTCCTTTTATCTGCCTTTCTGTGAGATTAGCTACAACTGAGCGGAGACGTTCAATATTCCGAAATTTCCAAATCTGACCAGAATTATAGATTGCAGTGAAAGCTTCAGGAATGAAGAGAGTCGAATGATTTGTGTCATAGAGATAATGTACATGTTTTTTTTTGTCAACATAAAATACGACAGCCTTGTTAGCAAGTATTGCTTCATTGTTAATAGTAATAACATCCTTCTTGGCAGTGAGAACTTTACAGAAGGATTTACGGTCAACATAAAGGTCACCTTCCACAAAAAGTACTTCATCAGTATTCGAATCAACTGTTTCAATTCCCTTAATAAGACTATATCCAGAACCATATTCCTTAAAAAATGGATTGAACACAACTTTTATCTTCGGAAGAAACTGCTGAAAATGCTCATTCATAAACTTAGTAAGGTTATCATAGAGGAAACCGCCAACAATGATAAACTCATCATATTCCGTAGCTGACTGAAGAATCTGATAAAGAAGGCAATATTGAGGGCTCTCCTCATAATAAAGGCATTTTAGAGTCTCAACCTTTGTATCACGGTTGAATCGTGTAGCAGTTCCGGCTACTGTTACTATTAGTGATTTCATCATGCTTCAATACTACGGATACACATATCAAGTCCTTCGTTTAAGTTAACAATAGGATTCCAACCTGTACGTTCACGAATTTTATCAGTGTTAAGGATACGACGCTCCGGATCTGCAGAACGGTATCCTTCAAAACGAATCTTTGGATCTTTGCCTTTCATTTTTTGAGAGATAAGCTTTGCTAAATCAACGATGGAAATTTCCTCATCAGTTGCTACGTTGTATACAGTACCATCAAGGGCACTATCCGTATCAATCAAGCAGAGTACTGCACGACAACTATCAATATTATGAAGGAATGAACGTTTATTTTTCTTTGAGTTTTCAAGCAATACAACCTCATCCTTATCAAGTAATTCATTGATAATATGAGGTATAATATGCTTTGCAAAACGTTCATGTTTACTGTAAACATTCGCAAAACGAATTGAACATCCTTTAATCTTACCTTTATCAACAGCATCTTTCAGAAAAAACTCTGTGAGCAATTTACCTGTTGCATAACTTGTACGTTGACTGTGTTCAGCTGTAGAAAAGAGAATGAAGTCACTCTCACGGACACCGCCATTTTCATTCCATGACTGCATAGAGTAGACCTCTGATGTAGAACAGTTGATATAGACCTCTGCGCCAACCTCAATTGCCTGTTCTAGGAAAGTCTTCATTGAAACGACATTAGTTGTGAATGTATGTTCTACCTCGTAAAAGTGTTCAGTGTGAACTACTGCTGCGCAATTGATATAAACGACACGTCCATAGGCAGCTTTCTTATTAAGAACCTCCCGCTTAACAGCAAGCATGTGTTCTTTATTATTTAAGTCATACTCATAAAAAATGAACTGAGAATTGTCAATGACATCCGTTACTGTATCTATTGAGCTGGCAAAGAAATTATCAAATCCGATAATGTCATGTCCTTTTTTCAAAAGTTGTCGTACAAGCTCGTTACCTGTCATTCCAGTAACACCGCTGATTACGTATAAATCTTTCATCTTATTATTAATTTTATATTCCTAATGCCAATCTATCTCGATAAAATAAATCCAAAAAGTCAGGATAAAGTGATTGTTCAGCCTTAACATCGTATGGCGTTGCCATAAGTTGAATCTGGCCAGTATTTAAATATAGCAACGCATACTGAGCACAAGGATTCAAATTACGTGGCTGTCCTATAGAACCAGGATTGATAAATACTACCTTTTTTTTGTTTCGCATCATCGGGTTGTCTACAGTAAAATAGTGTGGTATTACATGTGGTTGATGGCTGTGACCTGTTATTACATAATCATAGTCTTTAAATCTTTCGTCTGGGATTTTTGTATAGTCAAACTTTCCCCAATAGTAATCGTCAAGATTACCATGCATTATCAATATCTTTTTACCACCAATAGAAAGTTCTTGATAAGCCTTAGAATTCATTTTTTCTTTTATATACCTCCAAGAGTTCTCATCAAGTAAATCTTTTGAGTATTTCAGCAAAGTCTTTCCACGATCTGTTGAGAAATGCGAAGTGTCGCCATCCATAATCGCTTTTTCATGATTACCGTAGATGTTGGCAATAACAGGATATGGCATTTCCTGTAACACTTTTATTACCTCATTGGGACGCATACCATAATTGATAATATCCCCCATGAGAATCACAGCATCAGGATAGAAATGCCTTGCATCACATAGTACTTTCTGCAATGCAGTCAGATTTGCATGTATGTCAGAAAATATAAGAATTCTATCGAACAACCTCATTTTTTTATTTTTGTAAGAAAGAAATAAATGCTTCCTTATTTTGAATAGGACTAATAGTAGGCCTTCCAAGATCTTTCCTATTACCTTTTTTTACCTGAACTTCAAGTAACATTGGCATAGTGTAATCACCATTATCAATTGCCGCAAGAATAGCGTTCAAAGCTGTTTCATCGGAAACAGAAACGGCAGAAGCATAACCACATGATATCGCAATTTCAGGTAAGTCTATATCCAGACCTACAGTTGGCTGTCCGCCCACACTATCGTGGGCACCGTTATTAAAGACTACATGAACATAGTTCTGTGGTTTATGGTTACCAACAATAGCAAATGAACCCATATGCATTATGGCTGCTCCATCACCATCGAAGCACCAAACCTTGCGGTCAGTCTTCTCCAAAGCAATACCAAGAGCTATTTGAGAAGCATGTCCCATGGAACCAACTGTGAGAAAATCACGTTCGTGGCATTCTCCCTGACGTGTACGATACTCAAACAATTCGCGAGAAATCATACCTGTAGTTGAAACCACACAGTCTTTCACACCAAGATGAGAAGCAACTTTACTGATAGCTTCCTCGCGGGTCATATTTAAAACTCTGTGAGTACCATTGCGCAGGAGCGTATAAGTTTCAAAGCTGTCTTTCTCTATTACAAAAGCGAAACTTTCTCTTGTCTTTGTCATGTAAGTGAGGGCTTCTTTCACCTGTTGTTGCATTTTCTCCTCATCCTTACTGAGTACCGCCCACTTCATACCGATTGCATCAAGAAGCGCAGTAGTAACCTTTCCCTGCTTAACATGTTGAGGCTCATCGTGAACACCCGGTTTTCCTCGCCAGCCGATAAGAAGAAGCTCTGGAATATTGTATACATCTTTATCAGTGAGAGAAAGTAACGGATTGATAGCATTACCTTGACCACTGTTCTGCATGTAAACAAGAGGAATTTCTCCGGTCGCAAGATAATGACCGGCAGCAAGAGCAATGGCTGCACCCTCGTTAGCTGCGATGATGTTACGCTCCGAGGCAACGTTATCGGTAATATAGGCACAGATATTTTTGAGCAATGAATCAGGAACTCCTGTGAAGAAGTTGATACCATTGGCTTGGAGAGTTTTTACAAATACTTCTACTTGTAGCATAAATTATTTCTTTTTAGTTCCAGGAATAAGGTTGAGAATCTCCTTAACTGACATACATAATTCGTTAGCTTCATAACTACGTTCATGCTCGAGAATTGAAGTTGCACACTTTACCATTGCTGGATAAGCACTACGAAGCATGTGATTTGCATAAATCACAACATTAACTCCCCATGAAGCAAGCTCCTTCTCGGTGATGTGGTTGTAAGTGGTTGGAACAACAACTATCGGTGTAGTCTTATCCTGTTCACGGAAACGCAAACAGAAATCTTTGATGTCCTCGCCATCCTTATTCTTTGAATGAATCATAACACCGTCAGCACCTGCCCCAACATAAGCAAAAGCACGCTCTAGAGCCTCGTCAACACTCTTACCTGCAATGAGACTTTCAATACGGGAAATAATCATAAAGTCGTCAGTAATCTGAGCTGCTTTTCCCGCCTTAATCTTATCGCAAAAACCTTCAATCGAGTCCTGAGTCTGAAGGGCATCAGTACCGAAAAGTGAATTCTGCTTCAAACCAACTTTATCCTCAATAATTATACAAGAGATACCAAGACGTTCCAGTGTACGAACAGTAAAAGCAAAGTGTTCAATCTTGCCACCTGTATCACCGTCAAAGATGATTGGCTTAGTGGTCACTTCAAGAGTGTCATTCAAGTCATGAAGACGGGTTGTCAAGTCAACAGCTTCAATATCGGGTTTCCCCTTTGATGTCGAATCTGTTAAAGAAGAAGACCACATTCCATCAAACTGACGAGTTTCTCCATCTACATCAATGGTAATTTTTTCTGCAATCAGACCTGTAAGTCCGCAATGTGATTCAAGAATACGGACAATTGGCTTTGCATCTATCAATCGACGCAGCCGTTTCATGCGAACCTCTGGCGTTGTACCGAAACCTTCTATATCCTCAGCAAGTTTAGAAGAATTAATGCCCTGAGTGTAAGGTATTTCAATAACTTTACCACCAAGTTCATTCATTACTTCGAACACTTCCATGCGGATTTTCTTATCCTGTCCTTCCTTCCAGTCATCCCCGTGGATGATATAGTCTGGCTTATATTTCTTAAGATTCCCAACATAACTCCACTCATCCTGAGAGACTACTTCTGTTACACCTTTAATATGTTCAACTACAGCTTTACGCTGCTCGTATGTCAAAACAGGAAGACGCTTGTGTGCAGCGATTGCTTTGTCTGTGTACAGACCAATCATCACATCACCATATTTCACACCTTCATTAATTATGTTTATAAGACCAGGATGCATAATGTCAGCAATCATGCCAACGTAAACTTTTTTTGCCATATAATCAAATATTTATTATCTTAACTAATCTACTTATAAAGCTCATGGTATCATTGTGCAACATTATAGGATAGAATTGGCAAACCATCTTCAAAACTATAATATTACTTTCCATGTAGGCATCAGAATTGGCAATACAGTAATATATATCAACAAAAACTCCAAAATTGAATACCACATCAATGCGGTAATTGTTAAAAAGAAGTTAATAAGGGCTTTGTCAGCAAGGTTTCCTTTGACAAAAGTATAAGTACTCTTGAGATGCCAAGCCGCCATTAATAGTAAACGATTTAAATAATACATTCTTAATAATAACGTTATAATAGTCGTTCGAGACCTACAATACGAAGGTGGCTCTCAATGGCAAGAAGCTGCTTCATCAAATGGAACCGAAAAATCAACGGAACTAATAACTAATATAGTCATAGAAACTTAATCTCTACGAAATATGTCTCGAGTAAATACTTTGTCTTCCACATCATCCAGACAAGTGTCATAGCGGTTGGCAATGATGGCATGGCTCATCTGCTTGAACTTAGTGAGGTCATTAACCACAGTACTTCCAAAGAAAGATGTACCATCTTCAAGTGTCGGCTCATAAATAATGACTTCTGCACCTTTGGCCTTAATACGTTTCATAACACCTTGTATAGACGACTGACGGAAATTGTCGGAATTAGACTTCATTGTTAGACGAAATACACCGATAACACACTCACGTTCCTGCTTTTGATCGTAACCGTTTTGCTGACTATAGCTATAGTAACCGGCTTTTCGCAACACCTGGTCGGCTATGAAATCTTTACGGGTACGGTTGCTTTCGACAATGGCAGTCATCATATTCTGAGGCACATCGGCATAATTAGCAAGCAGCTGCTTGGTATCCTTGGGCAGGCAATAACCACCGTAACCGAAACTGGGGTTATTGTAGTGGGTGCCGATACGTGGATCATACCCCACACCCTGGATGATGGCTTGGGCATCGAGCCCCTTCACTTCGGCATAGGTGTCGAGTTCATTAAAGTAGCTGACACGTAATGCCAAATAGGTATTGGCAAAGAGTTTTACGGCTTCAGCCTCCTTGATACCCATGAAAAGGGTCGGGATATCTTCCTTGATAGCTCCTTCCTGTAATAAAGCGGCAAAAGTTTTAGCGGCCTGCTCAAGCATGGGAATATCGGCAATGGCCTTGATGGCATCGTTTTCCATACCAAACTGGCTATCATCTATCAGTTTGGGATAGCCCACGATGATACGGCTGGGATAGAGATTGTCATAAAGCGCCTTGCTCTCACGAAGGAATTCGGGTGAGAAAAGCAAGTTGAGCCGTTTTATTCCCCGCTGTGCATATTTGACGTAAAGACTGCGGCAATAACCCACGGGAATGGTGGATTTGATAACCATAACGGCATCGGGATTGACACGGAGCACAAGGTCGATGACATCCTCAATATGGTGGGTGTCGAAGTAGTTCTTCACCGGGTCATAGTTGGTAGGGGCGGCAATAACCACAAAGTCGGCATCTTTATAGGCCATAGCTCCATCAAGGGTAGCCGAGAGACGCAAT
>ULTJ01031311.1_pt1 | contig 19403 bp, 7 predicted proteins | sample 1957491 | NCBI WGS metagenome assembly ULTJ01 (sample SAMEA4835731, study PRJEB28245) | human gut metagenome | biome: gut microbiome; material: fecal sample | place: Denmark | collected 2008 | reverse complement strand
GATTGACGGAAGAATGGCGTACAGACCCAATGCCATTGGGACACGCTCAAGAATCACTGCCGGGACAGAACAAAATTTCCGGAGTACTGGCTGATGGTAGAGCGGGAATGGGTATTTATCACCATTTGACAAAAGAGAAATACAGCTCTGCCACTGCATTCAAGAGCTATCATTTCATAGAAGATAAGATTATAGCACTAGGTAGCAGTATCAGCCGCGTGCGTCCTGGAGAAGGACAGAATATTGTTACTTTCGTCGACCAATCGGCATTGAAAGGTGTGCTGACATACAGTAACGGTAAAGATATCAAGAAGGTTAATAGTAGTGAATCCGTGAACATTACGGAAAATATCGAAGAGGTGTGCTGGCTTCACCACGGACAGAAAGGTTATGTTATCCTACCTGACAAGAGACTGCAACTTCTCATAAAGAGTGGTAAAGAAGTAAATATCACCGACCGCGAGATTGCCAACAACAAACCCAACTTTATCATTGCCATAAATCATGGTGTAACACCTGGAAAAGAATGGGATGATACTTATCGATACATTCAATTACCTAACGTACGTGCAGAAGAAATGCCTGTGCGTGTAGAAGCTTTATTGAAGGACATGGAATTTGCCATGCAGGGCAATAAGGTGCATGCCACGTACTCCGCAACCGACAAAACCTGGCAATACGCTTTCTTCCAACCGGGAAGTATTTCCGTAGGCAAGACCAGTGTAACCTCCAACGATGTAGCGCAAATCATGTTGCGTGACAGCGGCAAGGAATGGGTATTATCTGTGAACAACCCCATGCCCGACGGACAAAAGCAGACGTTGACATTCAGTATTTCCACTCAATTACCTGAAGGGACATATACCTATCGCACTCGAGGTGTTTACCCATTGGAAGGAGAAACTGTGAAAGTGGAACAAGAAGGCAAGGGCAGCAAAGTGACAGTAGAATTACCCGACAGTCGGGATGCTGCCCAATACAACTATCAATCGGATTTGTATGCGGCAACTCCGATTATAGTAAACATACCCAAACAGTAATCTGACAGTATAACCAATATTTAAAGAAGAGCAATAACTCACTATGAATAAATTATCCATATTATGCCTAAGCGCCTTAGGAATATCTTCCTGCACAGGTTCTAAAACGACACAAAGTGAAAACGAAAATACATTAACCATATCTGTCCGCCAACCCAACATCATTATCCTGCTGACCGACGACCAAGGTTACGGAGACATGAAATGTTATGGTAATCCCAAGATACAGACTCCCAATTTGGACCAACTGGCTGCTGAGGGTACACGGTTCACTAATTTCTATGCAGGCGCCGCAGCCTCAACCCCATCGCGCGCCGCCTTGCTCACAGGGCGCTATGCTGAACGCGTAGGAGTGCCGGGAGTGGTGGATGACACGTCGGAAAACGGAATAAAACCTACTGAATTCACTCTCGCCGATTATCTGAAACAAAATAATTATACCACGGGAATAGTAGGAAAATGGCACTTGGGATATCAACCTCAATATTTGCCGTTGCAACACGGATTTACCGAGTTCTTCGGCCTGCCTTATTCCAATGACATGTGGCCTTTTCATCCGAAACCGGATCACGCTTATCCGGCATTGCCATTATATGACAACGATAAGGTGATAGAATATAATCCTACTGTAAACCAAATGACTACCCGCCTGACAGAACGTGCCATACAGTTTATCAACCGGCATAAAAATGAACCATTCTTCCTCTATATGCCCTACACACAACCCCATGTACCTCTGGGAGTATCGGATAAGTTCAAAGATAAATCGGGAGAAGGACTCTATGCCGATGTCATCATGGAGATAGATTGGTCGGTAGGTGAAATTATGAAGACTCTGAAAGCCAACGGACTGGATGAAAATACATTGGTACTGTTCACGTCGGACAATGGGCCATGGCTAAGCTATGGAAATCATGGCGGTTCTACCGGCGGACTACGTGAAGGCAAGGGTACTACCTTTGACGGTGGGCAACGCGTACCATTCATAGTCCGTATGCCTAAACAAATTCCGGCAGGGAAAGTATCCAATCAATTTCTATCCGCTCTCGACATCACGCCTACCTTAGTGAACCTCACCCGGTCACAGATGCCTCGCATGAATAAGTTTGACGGACAAGATGTATGGGGACTCCTTACCGGGAAAGAGGATGGACACCAACCTTTCTACTTTGTATACAACGGTGTGGCAGAAGCCTTGCGCGACGGAAAATGGAAATGTGTAACTCCTCATAGCTACCGTATCGTAAAGACTCCCGGTAAAGACGGACTTCCCGGTGAACAGATATCCAATGGTGGTAACATCGGTCTCGCCCTCTTCAACTTGGAAACCGACCCTAAAGAAAACAATGATCTCGCAGCACAGCACCCCGAAATTGTGGCACAGATGTATGCCCAAATCAAGGAATTTCAAAAGGAGATAGATGAAGAAATGAAACATTTGACGGTTGAATGAAATATACCGTCATAAATAACAGAGAATACCATGAAAAGGACTATAGTGCTATTGACTTTGATACTATTGGGGTATCGGAATGTTTTAACAGCCCAGCAAGTATCCCCTCTTCAAATAAAAGAAGTACCCATTTGGGTAGAGAAAGCCTTCAAAGTGGCACAAACACAATCGGAAGCCATGTATAAAGAAGTCATGAAAACAAAGTTACTTCCACGTTCCATCCAGCGAGGCTTGTGCCCCAAAACAGACTGGACAGCCGGATTCTTTCCCGGTACGCTGTGGTATCTGTACACCTATACCGGAGAAGAAACATGGAAAATACGCGCCGAGAAAGCTACTGCCCTGATGAAAGGTGAACAAAACAATGCTTTCGATCATGATATCGGCTTCAAGATGTACTCCAGCTATGGCAACGGCTATCTGCTGACAGGTAACAAAAGTTATCGCCACATCATCTTCCGTTCCGCCAAAACATTGACCTCACGTTATTCGTACAAGACAGGACTCATCATGTCGTGGGAACCGGACGAGAAACGTGACTGGTTGTTTCCGGTTATCATTGACAATATGATAAATCTGGAACTGTTGATGGAAGCCTATAAGATATCGGGAGACACTACCTTGAAGCACATCGCCATTTCTCATGCAGACAAAACAATGAAGTTTCACTATCGTAAGAATATGTCCTGTCCTCACGTAGTGGACTACGACCCGGAGACAGGAACTATGCGGAAATATGACTGGAACAACGGTTCAGACGACACTACAAATTCCACCTGGTCGCGTGGACAATCATGGGGACTCTATGGCTACACCATGATGTATCGGGAAACTGGTGATATGAAGTATCTGGAGCATGCTGAAAAGATTGCCGATTTCCTATTAACCCATCCCAACATGCCTGAGGATATGGTTCCTTACTGGGACTACTCCGATCCCCAACGTTCTACAATGCGGGATGCTTCGGCTGCCGCCATCATGGCATCAGCACTGATGGAGCTTAGTACTTACTCTAAACAAGGGAAAAAATACTTTGAAGCCGGAGAAAAGCAATTGAAAAGCCTTTCCTCCCCTACTTATCTGGCAAAACCGGAAATGCATAAGAATTTTATCCTGATGCATGCTACCGGAAATTTACTTAAAAACAGCGAACTGGACGGAGCGCTCTCGTATGCGGACTATTATTTCATGGAAGGATTACTGAGATACTTGAAGATTATCAACAAGCAAAAGTTATACTAACTTCAATATAAAGGAATAAATCTCCACTTTCATACCATAACTTAAAGAAAAGTGGAGATTTATTTTTTATCTTTGCCCAACAACCGTTATCAGTCATCAATATGGCAAAGCATCTTATATATCTTATAGCTAGCTTATTATTACTGCCTCTTCATGCGCAGAAACCGGAGCGCATAAACTTCACCCATATTGGGCTGGAAGAAGGGTTGTCTCAAAGTACCGTTTTCGATATCGTACAAGACAAATATGATAATATGTGGTTTGCCACTTACAACGGATTGAATAAGTACGATGGTTATACTTTCACCATATATCAACACAATGACAAAAATGAATATAGCTTAGGATGCGATATTATCCGTTCATTAGAAACAGACAATCAAGGCAAGGTATGGATTGGAACTTATGAAGGGCTCTCACTTTATGATTATGAAAAGGAGTGTTTTTATAACTTCCAGTATAAAAAAGGAAATAAAAACATGCCCGTCAATAATATAGCAACAGTCAATGACGAATTATTGCTTATTTGTACAGATGATGAACTTATCTTGTTCGATATCCCTACACAATCATTTACCAAATCCCAACTAAATCCTCAACTGTTTATCATAAAAGCCACTTCTATTAATCGTCAGGACGACAATATCTACATAGGAAGCCGTGACGGCCTGTATTCTTATTCCATCTCACAAAATTCCATCAAGAACATCGTTCCTGAAATTCTAAGGGGAAAACGCATACTTCCCATTTTGCGACAATCCCCTACGCAATTATGGGTAGGTACCGAAGGGGATGGCTTATTCCTGATAAACCCTTTAAACAACGAGGTGAAGCAATATACAGCAACCACCGGAAATGAACACGCAATCAGTTCAAACTACATACGTGCTCTTTCTTTGGATACACAAAACAGACTATGGATAGGTACTATCAACTCTCTTAATATCTATCAAAAGGAAAACGACACATTCACAATTTATAAAAGTAATCCACTCAGAAAAGGCAGTTTGTCCCAAACGTCTATTCGCAGTATATTTACTGACTCCCAAGGAGGTGTATGGGTGGGGACGTTCTTCGGAGGTCTGAATTACTACCATCCTTTGAAAAACCGTTTCAAGAATATACAGTCTATCGCTAACCATAATTCCCTCAACAACGATATCATAAACTGCATAGTAGAAGACAAACAACATAATTTGTGGATTGGTACTAATAGCGGTGGGGTTAATTTTTATAACTCCAAGACCAATACATTTACACATTATACCCGAAAAGACGGGTTAGGTTCCAATGACGTAAAAACCATTTATGTAGATGAAGCACACAAAAAAGTCTATATCGGTACCCATGCCGGTGGAATAAACATACTGCACCCAGCCACCGGCCGTATTGAAAATATCATGCCTTCCTATCCGTCAGATATCGCTTTAAAAAGTATTTACGCTATCGTACCTATCGGTAATGGTGAATATTGGATAGGTACATTAGGCGGAGTACTACGTTTCAACCCCTTACAAAAAACTTTCACTCCTGTCACTACCGAAAAAAACGGCAGACCTTTTAAAAGCACACAAATCACAACTGTTTTCAAAGACAGCAAGAAACGTTTGTGGTTCGGTAGTGAAATAGGGCTTATTGCCTATACACAAGATGAGAATGAGTTGCAGAACGTATCCGTGTTGCCATCTTCTTCTCCCCTCAACCATCAGTTCATTAACTGCATTTATGAGGGACATGATGGCCTTTTTTGGATTGGTACACGCAATGGTATGTATCGTTATAATGAAACAACCAAGGAACTCAAACAATATACGACAGAAGAAGGTTTACCCAACAATGTTGTATTCGGTATTCTGGAAGACGGTGAAAGTAAATTATGGATTAGTACGGACAGAGGTTTAAGTTGTTTTCAACCCAACACGGAGAAATTCCGTAATTTCACAAGTAACGATGGGCTACAAAGTAATCAATTCACAGCTTCTGCATATTGCCGCACTGCAAATGGACAAATGTATTTCGGTGGTATCAAAGGAATTACCACTTTTCAGCCGGAACAAATAGTGGACAATCCGTATACCCCTCCGGTAGTCATCAGCCGTCTGCAAGTATTCAATAAGAAGGTGATGCCGGGAGACGATACCCACATATTAGACAAGAACATAAGTGATACGCACGATATCACACTTACAGCCAAACAATCTATGTTCTCACTGGATTTTGTTGTATCAAACTACATATCCGGTAATCACAACTCATTTGCTTATATGCTGAAAGGGTACGACAAAGAATGGTATTATACAAACACGCAACGTACCGTTTCATACTCAAACCTACCAGCCGGAACATATCACTTTCTTGTAAAGGCTGCCAACAACGACGGGAAATGGAACGAAAAGCCGACCGAACTCAAAATCACCATACTACCGGTATGGTATAAGACCTGGTGGGCCATCTTATTATTCATCATAATTTTCATTGTAATCATCGTTTTTATCTTCCGCTATTTCTGGATTCGTAAAAGTTGGGAAACAAAATTAATGATGGAACAAGCAGACAAAGAGAGACAAAAAGAAGTGAACGAAATGAAATTGCGCTTCTTCATCAATATATCCCATGAACTGCGTACTCCTCTCACCCTTATTCTTGCGCCGGTACAGGACATGCTGGAAAAAGTTACCGACAAATGGCTGTATAAACAATTGGAACATGTACAGAAAAACACAAACCGGCTACTACACCTGGTCAATCAATTGATGGACTACAGACGTGCCGAACTCGGAGTATTCAATCTCAAAGTAAAACGAAACCCTATTCATAAATTCATTGAAAAGGATTTCCTATATTACGACCGGTTGGCACAAAAGAAAAGAATTACTTATAACTTTGTATCAGAAGTGGAAGGAAAGGATATCCTCTGTGACCCCAGTTATTTGGAGTTGATTGTTAATAATCTGCTTTCTAATGCCTTCAAATATACAAACGAGGAAGGAAGTATAACCGTGACTTTAAAAGAAACCGACAAAGAGCTTCTGCTCCAAGTAAAAGATACGGGAAACGGAATACCTGTTGACAAACAAGCAAAAATATTTGAACGTTTCTATCAAATAGAGAATGAGCACATAGGTAGTGGAATTGGACTATCATTGGTGCAACGCCTTGTAGACTTACATCACGGACATATAGATATGGAAAGCGAAGAAGGAATGGGAAGTACTTTTTCCATCTATCTGCCTACAGAAGAAATAGCATATCTTCCGGAAGAAATAGTTACCGAAGACGATTCGTCTGACGAACAACCGGTGCATACCACTAATCACCGGGACATGTATGTCATAGATACAGAAAAAGAAGAAGAGGAAAACGGAGCAACCGACAAACAACAGAAAAAGAAAATACTGATAGTGGAAGATAATACGGATATCAGGCAATACTTGAGTGACGAATTAGAAAGGACCTACCATATTCTGAGAGCGGAAAATGGAGAAGAGGCGATGAATATAATCAAGGGACAGGAAGTGGACCTTATCATTACCGATGTCATGATGCCCGTAATGGATGGACTGCAATTATGTAAACAAATAAAACAAAATCTGCGTACTTGCCATATTCCCATCATCATGCTATCTGCAAAAACCGACTTGAAGGAACAACTGGAAGGTTTGCAAGTAGGTGCCGACGATTATATCTCCAAACCATTCTCCATGGTGATACTTGCAACAAAGATTAAAAATCTGTTCCGCACACGTTACCGGGCCATCGAGCATTACTCTCAATCACTGGAGATTGAACCGGAAAAAGTGGCGTTAAATCCAATGGATGAGAAATTACTGAGAAGAGCCGTAGAGATTGTAGAAAAACATATTGACGACGTGGAGTTTTCTACGGATGATTTTGCACGTGAAATATATATGAGTCGTTCCACCTTACATTCCAAGCTAAAGAGCCTGACAGGAGAAACGACCAATGACTTTATCCGAAAAATACGTTTCAACCGTGCATGCAAGTTGCTCAAAGAAGGACGATATACCGTAGCTGAAATCAGCGTAATGGTAGGTTTTAATACCCCGTCTTACTTCTCGACCAGCTTTAAAAAATATTTTGGCTGCTTACCATCCGAATACATTGTGAAAAAGAATAACAACGAATAAAAATATACAGATATGGCAAAATATATTATATACCTTATAATAAACCTATTTTTATTACCCATCTATGCGCAGAGACCGGAGCGTATCAATTTTACGCATATTGGCGTAAACGAAGGATTGTCACAAAACACAATATTCGATATCACTCAAGACAAACAGGGAAATATGTGGTTTGCCACTTACGACGGACTCAACAAATTCGACGGTTACGACTTCACTGTTTATCAACATGACGAAGAAAACCCACATAGTATAGGAAACGATGTTATCCGCACCTGTATAGTCGATTCACAAGGCAGATTATGGATAGGAACCGGAGAGGGGCTCTCTCGCTATGATGCGGCTAAGGACTCCTTTTATAATTTCTACTACCAGAAAAAAGGTAAAAACCTGCCGATATCCTCTATTGTAGAAATCAACGAAAAGCGGTTACTCCTTTTCTCCAGTAAAGAAGAAGGACTATTATTATTTGACACCGAAACACAACAGTTCAGTGATAGTCCGCTACATGCTTCCCTTGCATCTATCCAACTCTCAAGTATCAACAAACAAGGGGATGACATTTATATAGGTAGTTTCAACGGCGCATACGTTTATTCAATTTCTCAGAAAACATTGAAAAATATCATGCCGCAAATATTGGCAGGCAAACACATCCGTCCTATTTTAAAAGAATCTCCTACCAAATTATGGATTGGCACAGAAGGAGACGGCCTATTCCTTGTTAACCCTCAAACTCACGATATTGTCAACTTCTCCCATATCCCGGGAAAGAAAGGTTGTATCAGTTCAAATTATATCCGGGCACTCACTCTCGACTCTGAAAACAAACTGTGGGTAGGTACCATCAACTCACTGAATATCTATAATGAAAGAGACAACTCTTTTCAGAACTATACCAGCGACTTATCAATAAGCGGTAGCCTGTCTCAGACATCCGTACGGAATATCTTCATGGATTCACAGGGAGGTATGTGGCTGGGAACTTATTTCGGTGGTATAAATTATTATCATCCTTTAAAAAATCGTTTCCATAACATCCAATTCAAGACAAATGAGAATTCTTTAAACAATAGTATCGTAAGCTGTATAACAGAGGAAAGAGGAAAAGGAATTTGGATAGGAACCAACAGTGGCGGTCTAAATTATTATAATAAGTATACTGAAAGTTTCACATATTATACGATGAATGAAGGGCTTGGATCCAATGATATCAAGGCACTCTACGTAGACGAAAAGAATAATTTAGTGTATATAGGTACACACACCGGTGGTCTTAGTATCTTGCATCGTAATACAGGACAGATAGAAACACTGAATAACCGCGAAATCAAGAATATCTATATTATTGAACCTACTCTGGACGGGGAACTGTGGTTAAGCGGCTTAAATATCCTATTACGATTCAATCCTCAAACCAAGACCTTCACCCGTATTGAGAAGCAGGCAGATGGTCAGCCTATGATACCCGAACGAATTGTAACGACATTACGTGACAGTAAAAGACGTTTATGGTTAGGAGGTGAAAAAGGATTGGCTGTACATCAGGAAAAGAACAATGAACTGACAGCCTCTCCGGTATTACCCGCAGAATCCCCCTTGAATAATAAATATATCAACTGTATACACGAAGCGCACAACGGTATTTTCTGGATAGGAACACGTAGCGGACTTTACCGTTTTGACGAAAGCAAAAAAGAAACAAAGCAATACACCACGCGCCATGGGCTTCCCAACAACGTGATACATGCCATTCTTGAGGACTCCTCCGGGAAACTTTGGATAAGTACCAACAAAGGGCTCAGTTGCATGCAACCGATAACGGAGAAATTCAGAAACTATATTGACACCGATGGTCTTCCAAGCAATCAGTTCATGGAAAATGCCGGTTACCAAACAAAAGACGGACAAATGTATTTCGGAGGCATCAACGGCATCACGACTTTCTACCCCGAACAGTTGGTGGACAACCCATATATTCCACCGGTAGTCATCACGCATTTGCGGCTCTTTAACAAGACCGTTCAACCAGATGACGAAACGGGGATATTGGAAAAGAATATCAGCGAAACACACAGTATTACTTTGAGTGCCAGACAATCTATGTTCTCACTGGACTTTGTAGTATCCAACTATATTTCAGGCAATCACAACACATTTGCTTATATGCTGAAAGGGTATGACAAGGAATGGTATTACTCAAACACATTGCGCACGGTATCCTATTCAAATCTCCCACAAGGCACTTATCAGTTTCTAGTGAAAGCTGCCAACAGCGACGGCAAATGGAATGAGACGCCTACCGAATTGGAAATCATTGTCTTGCCCGTATGGTACAAAACATGGTGGGCAATCCTGTTGTTTATCATCGCATTTATTGCTATCACGATTTTTATCTTCCGCTACTTTTGGTTACGGAAAAGCATGGAAGCGCAACTACAAATGGAACGGGTGGATAAAGAACGGTTGAAAGAGGTGAACGAAATGAAGTTGCGCTTCTTTATCAATATCTCCCACGAACTGCGGACTCCGCTGACTTTAATTCTCGCTCCTCTCCAAGAGGTGTTGGACAACGTTAACGACCGTTGGATACATAAACAACTGGAACACATACAACGGAATACCACTCGCCTGCTACATTTGGTGAATCAATTAATGGACTACCGACGTGCGGAACTGGGAGTATTCGGTCTTAAAGTAAAGCTCAATCTCATCCACAAAGTCATTGAAAAAGATTTCCTGTTCTACGACCGCCTGGCTCAACGCAAAGGAATTACCTATAACTTTCATTCCAATGTAGAAGGAAGAGAAGTACTTTGCGACCCCAATTATCTGGAGCTTATCGTTAATAATCTGCTTTCCAATGCCTTCAAATATACCGGCGAGGGACAAAGCATCACTCTGACTTTGAAAGAAGAGGGTAATCAGTTAACGCTTCAGGTGAAAGACACCGGTAATGGAATACCCATCGACAAGCAGGGAAAAATATTTGAGCGCTTCTATCAAGTAGACAATGAACATATCGGCAGTGGCATCGGCCTGTCACTGGTGCAGCGCCTTGTTGAACTACATCACGGGCGTATCGAACTGGATAGCCAGGAGGGTGTAGGTAGTACATTCACCATTTATCTGCCAACCGAGGAGTCTGCCTACAAGCCCGAAGAAAAGACTACAGAACAAGAGGTGGATGAAAATCAGCCCAACTACACAACCAATAATCAGGCGATGTATGTAGTTGATACGGAAACCATCAAAGAAGAAGCTGAAACCGTTGTGGACAGCGAACATAGAAAAGAAAACATTTTGATAGTAGAAGACAATGCCGAAATCCGGCAATACTTGTGCGACGAACTCAGCAGAACCTATCATGTACTGAAAGCCGGAAACGGCGAGGAAGCATTGAGCATACTCAAAGAGCAAGATATAGACCTGATACTGACCGATGTAATGATGCCCGTCATGGATGGCCTGCAACTATGCAAGCAAATCAAGCAAAACCTACGTACCTGCCATATCCCTGTCATCATCCTTTCTGCCAAGACCGAAATTAAGGAACAACTGGAAGGACTGCAAGTCGGTGCGGACGACTATATTCCGAAACCATTCTCCATGGTGGTAATCATGGCAAAAATCAGGAACCTGTTCCGCACGCGTTATCGTGCCATCGAACACTATTCCAAATCACTGGATATCGAACCGGAAAAAATTGCGCTTAATCCCATGGATGAGGAACTATTGAAAAAAGCCGTAGAAATAATGGAGAAACACATGGATGACGTAGAATTCTCTACCGATGAATTTGCGCGTGAAATGTGCATGAGCCGTTCCAACCTACACCTGAAAATGAAAGCACTGACGGGAGAATCGACCAATGAATTCATCCGGAAAGTGCGTTTCAACAAGGCAAGCAAGTTGCTGAAAGAAGGACGATACACCGTATCGGAAATCAGTACGATGGTAGGATTTAATACGCCCTCCTACTTTGCCACAAGTTTCAAGAAATACTTCGGTTGTTTGCCGTCGGAGTACACCAAAAGGAAAGATATAAAGTAATCTGCCTTATCCCAAATGCCACTCATTTCTATATAAAGAAAGCGCCAAAAAGTAATACATAAAACTTTGTTTTCCTATAAATAAGGCAGGTCATCCTTAAGAATAAACTTCATCTTCAACTTAAAGATGTGTATCTCTAAGTTGAAGATATACATCTTAAGGCTCAAGTTCTGTATCTTCAACCTTAAGATGAAGTTTTTCTTATGTCTCAGACCCTTTCTTCATGAGAATGAGAATATTTCTTGTTACTTCAACAATATTAAAAGTATATTCTACATTATTGAAAGTCTTTTGTAATCTAATGACAATGCTCCAAACATTCCTACTACCGTTCCTCAACTGAATACGCTATTTTTGTCCTATCACTTTTTATATAGGATTTCTTTAAATACGATAGCATGAAAAAACTGAGTGTATTCTTACTGACTCTCTGCCTGGCGCTGACCGATATCGGTGCGGGAAACCTTTCACGTATTCACGAAAACGAGCGTGAAACACCTTTTCCACAAAAAGAGCATACCTTGTATATCAATCCCTCTCCTCTGCTTGTGCCACTGAGCATGAAACAGTCGGACTTCCTGCAATTCAATCTTTCCCGAAGCAAAGATTTTCCAAGTGCAAGTTCGATGTTGTCAACTCCTGCACCGTGGTGCATGTTCAACCCGCACCGGGTATTGGAAAGGGGAACCTGGTATTGGCGTGTACGCTCTGTAAGTAAGTCCGGCGAAACGATGCCCTGGAGTGAAACTTACCGTTTCAATGTAGCCGATGATGTACCTCAGTTTGTAACTCCTCCTTTCAGTACATTCCTCAACAATATTCCGAAAGAGTATCCGCGCATTTACTGCTTCCTCAACAATAATCTGGAAAATGCACGTAAAGAAGTGCGCAAACACCCCGAGTTCGAGAATATGATAACCGATTCGCGCACAGCTTTGGGTACAAACTACGCCAACGACACCAAACCTTACAGACAAATCACCCGTATGGCCGAGTTTTGCGATATCCTGAATACCGCTTACCAGATGTTGCAGTTGGACGTATATGCTGATAAGATGGTACAAAATGTACGTTACCTGTTGGCTGTTGAGCCTGATGCCAAAGTCATCGGTAACGATTTCAACGCAGGAGAACTGATTTATACCCTGGCTTGTACATACGAAAACTGCTACGACCGTTTCAAGCCTGAAGAACGTAAACAGATAGAAAGTATTGTCATGAATGTACTGGCAACTTACTATAAGCACATGGTGGGACACGAAGAAACACATATCTTTGACAATCATTTCTGGCAGTTTGCCTTCCGGCACTTCATGCAGGCGGCTTTGGTGATGTACGATAAATATCCGCTTGCCAAAGAATATCTGGAATACAGCTACGAGCTTTGGACAGCACGTGCTCCGGCTTCCGGCTTCAACCGTGATGGTGCCTGGCACAACGGTACAAGTTATTTCAGTGCCAATGCCGTCACCCTTGCATACGTGCCCAGCCTGTTCAGTTATCTGACAAAGACTGATTTCATGCAACATCCCTGGTATAAAAATGCCGGTCTGGCTATGCTCTACAGTTGGCAACCGGAGTCACTCAGTGCCGGCTTTGGCGACGGACACGAAAAGAACAATGGAAAGCCTTTACGTATCCGTAGCGCTTTTGCCGATTTCCTGGCACGCAATACGGGTGACCCCTACGCCACATGGTATTCAAGCATCAACGACCGGTACAAGACCGAAACGGAGACCCGACTGTATCGCATGGCGAGCGGCAAGCAACGTCCTCCATACGTAGAAGCGCCTGCCAACCTGCCCAAAGCCGTATGGTTCAAAGATTGCGGCGAGATGATTGCCAACAGTGATTTAAAAAATTACAAACACAACATCAGCTTAAGTTTTCGTTCCAGCCCTTTCGGCTCGGGTAGCCACACACACTCCAACCAAAATGCTTTCAACCTGCATTATGGAGGAAAAGCCATCTACCATGCAGTGGGGCATTACATGAACTTCGCCGACCCGCACAATTTATTGTCCTATCGCAACACGCGTGCCCACAACACATTACTGATTGATGGTATCGGACAGCCTTTCACCACACGTGCCTACGGAAATATACTGCGTATGTTCAACGGTGAACATATCTCGTACGCTCTGGGCGATGCTTCCAATGCCTATTGCGGCATCAGTGAATATCCCATGTGGCAGAAGAATTTCGCCAATCATAACTTGGAACAATCTCGTGAGAACGGTTTCGGAGAAACTCCTTTAAAGAAATATCTCCGCCATATCTTCTTATTACATCCCAATATTGTAGTTATCTATGACGAACTGGAAGCTGACAAGGCTGTCAGTTGGGACTGGCTACTGCACAGTCCAGTCAAATTCGATATTGAGGAGTCGACCGCTACGCTGACTACTGAAGACAAAATCAATCAGTATAAGTCTATTGCCCGCTTGTTCAGCGAACAGAAGTGTGCAATCACCCAAACAGATAAGTTTGCAGCTCCACCAAACCAAAAGAATGCCGTACGTGGTGAAGACTTCACCGCTCCCTGGTCTTTAACTGCCAGTTTTGGACCCAGCAAGAAAAACCGTATTCTGACTATTATACAAGTAGAGGTTGACGGAAATAAAGCAGTCGAGATACTACGTCCCAGCGGAAACAGTTTCCAATGCGGCGACTGGATAATTGATGCCGAAATGAATGCAAAGTACCCGGCAAACCTTTTTATACACAACGAAAAGTCTCAAGCTACTTTCAGTTATGGAAAAGAAAAACCTGTCATCAACGGTAAAGCATATCAGTGCAAGGATAAGTATGCATCCATCTTATACGACTGTTTTGATGATAAGTGGGAGGTAAAAGGAGGAGATGTTTTAGCGAACTGGACCTTAGAAGACCATTCCGGTAAGGCGCATATAGTCACTTCTAATGACACACTGGAGATAACCACTCCCAAAGGTCTCACCTTGTGGTATAACCAAAGACTGACAGGTGATTACGAGATTAGTTATCGTGTTAAAATGCCGATGCAGGGTAGCCGGTACGACCGCCTCAGTGACTTAAACTGCTTTTGGGGTGCCAACGATCCTGAAAATCCCAATGACCTCTTTGCACGCAGTGAATGGAGGAACGGAGTCTTTCAACGCTACAAAACCCTGGCTTTATTCTATGTAGGTTATGGCGGCAACCATAACTCCACCACCCGTTTCCGCAGGTACTTTGGTAGTACGGTAAAAACTGATGATGCATTGTCACGCCCCGTCATCAAGGAGTATACGGACAAGGCACATCTATTACTGCCCGACAAATGGTATCATATCCAAATCCTTGTTGAAAAGGGCATTACTACTTACCGTGTCAATGGAGAAGAGTTGTTCCGACTGTCTATAAAAGAGCACGAAGGAGATGGACATTTCGGGTTACGTCTTCTGGAAAACCATGTGTTGTTCACGGATTTTCAAATTAACAAAATACACTAAAATTCTTAATGACATGAAAAGAAATTCTCTACTTTTTGCAACAGCCCTTCTCATCGGCTTCACCGGGTGTAAAAACAATCCGCCACAAGAAGAAGCCTGGATAAGCAATGCGCTCGATGTAACTACCTACCAACTGAAACTGACTGCTGAAGAGCTCATCGGAACCAACAAATTACCGCGTTCCATCTATTCCGGTTATGATATAAATTTCCTTGATACCCAACTGGAACGGGAAGACAAATCATACATCGACTCTTTACTCCCCAATCCGCCTGCGTTGCAGTTAGGCCAAAGACATCTTTGCGGCATCAACGACTGGACCAGTGGTTTCTTTCCGGGAAGCCTTTGGTATGCCTACGAAATGACGGGAGATGAAGAACTGAAAAAACGTGCTATCGAATATACCAATATTCTAAATCCCGTACGCAAGCTCACCCAGACTCACGATGTAGGTTTTATGATGAATTGCAGCTATGGCAATGCTCTCCGCCTTGCTCCCAATGATACGATAAAGGCTGTCCTCATTGAAACAGCCGACAATCTATGTGCTCGCTTTAATCCGGAAATCGGTTGTATCCGTTCATGGGATTTCGGAAAATGGAACTTCCCCGTGATTATCGATAATATGATGAACCTGGACTTGCTGTTCAACGTAGCCAAGTTGACAGGGGACAAGAAGTATTATGACGTAGCCGTGAAACATGCGCAAACTACTATGAAAAATCACTTCCGCCCCGACTACACTTCCTATCATGTAGTCAGTTACAACAATGATGGTAGCGTGGAGTTGAAACAAACACATCAAGGTAAAGACAACGAGTCGGCATGGTCGCGCGGACAGGCATGGGGAGTATATGGTTATACTTCTTGCTATCGTGAAACTAAAGATCCCGCATTCCTGCAAGAAGCTGTACACATAGGAGACATGATTATGGAACGTGTAAAGACCGACGACCTCATCCCATACTGGGACTATGACGCACCGGTAGGAGAAAAGACTCCCCGTGACGCTTCGGCAGCTGCTGTCACCGCTTCCGCATTTTTAGAACTCAGTACCTTTGCTCCTGACGGTAAGAAATATTTCGACTATGCCGAAGCCATTCTCAAGAACCTCTCCGGGGCCGATTATCTGGCAGCCAAAGGAAGTAACCAAGGTTTCGTATTGTTGCACTCCACCGGTTCACTCCCTCATGGTTCCGAAATAGATGTACCCCTGAATTATGCAGACTATTACTATCTGGAGGCAATGAAAAGATACTTGGATTTAAAGGAATAAGCTATTGTAAAGTAGAGGTTTGGCGACGTAAAGCCCTCTACTTTACACATCGCATATAGGCATAAAAAAAGGAGTACCGCTGTACTCCAACCTTTGTTAACCTTAAATCTAATACTATGAAAAACACATTGCAAAGATACGGACTTCCGACATATCTGCAAATTATCCAAGAAAAAAAGTATGTTTTATAACACAGATTAAGAAAAAGGGACGGAATTGCAAAAGCATCCCGTCCCTTTTTAACATTTAACTTAATTGTTTATTCTTCATCCAACAAGATTTCAAGAATTTGGCAGGCAGCTTTCGCAACCGGAGTACCGGGTCCGAAGATGGCAGCCACACCGGCCTTGTACAGGAAGTCATAGTCTTGTGCGGGGATTACGCCACCGGCAATCACTACAATATCCTCACGGCCCAATTTCTTGAGTTCTTCAATAATCTGCGGAACCAAAGTCTTGTGTCCGGCAGCCAGTGAAGAGACACCCACTACATGAACGTCGTTTTCTACCGCCTCACGAGCAGCTTCGGCAGGAGTCTGGAACAAAGGTCCCATATCTACGTCGAAACCACAGTCGGCATATCCGGTCGCTACAACTTTGGCGCCACGGTCGTGACCGTCCTGACCCATTTTGGCAACCATGATACGGGGCTGACGTCCCTCTTTCTTCGCAAACTTATCAGCGAGTTCGCAAGCTCTGTGGAAATCGCTGTCATTCTTACTTTCTGATGAATACACGCCTGATATAGTTCTAATTACAGCTTTATAACGTCCTACAACTTTCTCGCAAGCATACGAGATTTCTCCCAGAGTAGCGCGGACACGGGCAGCTTCCACCGCCAACTCCAGCAAATTACCTTCCTTCGTTTCCACGCACTTGGTGATAGCTTCCAGCGCTTTCTGAACAGCAGCCTCGTCACGACCTTCTTTCAGAGTCTTCAAGTTGGCAATCTGTTCCTGGCGAACAGCAGTGTTATCGATTTCAAGGATATCAATCGGAGCCTCTTTTTCCAGACGATATTTGTTCACACCGACAATAGTCTGCGAACCACTGTCGATACGAGCCTGTGTACGTGCGGCAGCCTCTTCGATACGCATCTTAGGAATACCGGTTTCGATAGCCTTAGCCATACCACCCAGTTTCTCTACTTCCTGGATAAGTTCCCAAGCCTTGTGGGCAAGTTCGTTGGTGAGGGATTCTACATAATAGGAACCACCCCACGGGTCAACGTTCTTGCATACGTAAGTTTCTTCCTGGATATAAATCTGAGTATTACGTGCGATACGGGCAGAGAAGTCTGTCGGCAATGCGATGGCTTCATCCAATGCATTGGTATGCAATGACTGGGTATGACCTAATGCCGCAGCCATAGCCTCGATACAAGTACGGCCCACGTTGTTGAACGGGTCTTGTTCGGTCAGCGACCATCCGGAAGTCTGTGAGTGTGTACGCAATGCCAGTGACTTCGGATTTTTCGGGTTGAACTGCTTCACAATCTTAGCCCAAAGCATACGTGCGGCACGCATCTTGGCAATTTCCATAAAGTGGTTGGTACCGATGGCCCAGAAGAATGACAGACGCGGTGCAAAAGCATCGATGTCGATACCTGCGGCAACACCCGCACGTAGGTATTCCAAACCGTCAGCCAAAGTATAAGCCAACTCAATATCTGCCGTAGCACCCGCTTCCTGCATGTGATAACCGGAGATAGAAATTGAATTGAACTTAGGCATCTTCTGGGAAGTATATTCAAAGATATCAGAAATAATCTTCATGGAGAATGCAGGCGGGTAGATATAAGTATTACGCACCATGAATTCCTTCAAGATATCATTCTGAATGGTACCGGCCATTTCTTCCAGTTTAGCACCTTGCTCCAGACCGGCGTTGATGTAGAAGGCCATGATAGGAAGTACCGCACCGTTCATTGTCATGGATACGGACATCTTGTTCAAAGGAATACCGTCGAAGAGCACCTTCATGTTCTCCAACGAGCAAATGGATACACCGGCTTTACCTACGTCACCCACTACACGTTCGTGATCGGGGTCGTAGCCACGGTGAGTAGCCAAGTCGAATGCCACTGACAAACCTTTCTGTCCGGAAGCCAGGTTACGGCGATAGAAAGCATTGGATTCTTCGGCGGTGGAGAAACCGGCATATTGGCGGATGGTCCAAGGACGCAATGTGTACATCACTGAATAAGGGCCACGCAGATAAGGAGGAATACCGGCAGCATAGTCCAGGTGTTCCATACCCTCAAGGTCTTCTTTTGTATAAACAGGCTTCACTTCGATGTGTTCCGGAGTCTTCCAGTCGGCTTTCACACCGTTAGCCTTCTGCCACTCAGCACCATTAGCTGGTTTGAATGCAGCATATATATCTAAATTTTTAAAATCTTTTCGCATCATGTTATTTACGATTTGACGATTGACGATTTACGATTGAAGTTACTTCTTCAAAAGTTTGGCGTTGAATTCTTTTAATGTCTCTAATACATTTACCCTGACATGGATAAAGTTCTCGATACCGGCAGCCTTCAATTCATCCATGCAGGCAGGAGCACCGGCAACAATGAACATGGCACGGCCATTCAGAGCCTTGAAAGCAGGAATGGCATATTCAGCATATTCATCATCGCTTGAGCACAATACCACGATGTCAGCCTTGGCAGCCATAGCAGCCTCTATCCCCTCCTCTACTGTAGAGAAGCCGAGAT
>ULTJ01072616.1_pt1 | contig 19514 bp, 22 predicted proteins | sample 1957491 | NCBI WGS metagenome assembly ULTJ01 (sample SAMEA4835731, study PRJEB28245) | human gut metagenome | biome: gut microbiome; material: fecal sample | place: Denmark | collected 2008 | reverse complement strand
GTCCGCCGGGAATGTGAAATGTAAGGCGACTCCTTCCGTTCCAGTTCCATCGTCACAAAGCGGTGGCGGAATTTGCTACCCACACGCAGGTTCACATTCTTAAAGTGGATGGACGGAGAGCGTATCTCCTTCTTATTCTGCACCAGGCGGTCGCACTCCAGCGAAAGAGAAAAGTGTCCCAGTTCTCCCACTTCCACAATCCAGCCATCTGCCAACCAACTTTGCAGCTCGTCCGTGATAGCTTGCAACGTACCATCCAAAACAGCCTGGCTGAAACCGGTAGCTTTATGTACTAACTCCAAGAATTTATCTGCCGGAATAGTTCCTTTAGGCAGCACGCGAGCATGGAGCCGCTCGTCCTTTTCTCCCTCCCGGGGAGGGTTCTGATACAAATCGTAATAGACGCTCATATAATATAAGGTGTAAAAACGCCAATCTTAATACCTAAAACCGGCGAAAATAAGATTAAAAAGACGCATTTTTATTTCGACTGACCGGGTCGGTCGAAAAAACAACCAGGTCATTCAAAACGAAAACCATGGTCAACCAATAAGTCAACCATGGTCGGACGAATTATTTTCCCTGACAAAGGTAGTTAAAAGTGGGGAGTTGGGGAATAAAAAAGGCACATTATCAGGTTATTTTTCTTTGTCACTGATGAATTTTATTTCATCCTTATTCTTTTCAAGTTTATAAACCTCAAATTCTCCACTAACATATTCAGTGCCGTCTTTATCTTTTACAACGTTTGACTGCTATTACTTATCTGATTCCTTTCAATTCTTCTTTCATTCTCCCTTTCAGATGAAAATACGCCAGCACGCCAAGAACGTTGAATAATGCGGTTTCATCTTCATTACGCCCTAATGCCTTATAGAATTTCGCAACATTCCGATAAGCCAAAATTAGAAAGATTAAATAGACAACAGCCAGAAAACCTCCACTAAACACAAGTGTACAAATGCCTATCAATGAATTTCTACTATATGCTTTATATTGCTTTTCGGCTTCGTCATAATCACAGTTTGTCAAATAACCAAATTTCTGTAAATCTTCCCTACTCCAACCTCTCTCTCCTAATAGGTTGATAGCATAATCACGAAGTTCATCATCATAGCCATAACGTTTATAATTTCTCACTACGTCAATTAACTTGTCATTATCGAATTTATTTAGAATGTCGAAATCTCCCATACAACTTTATTTATGTTTATAATGGCTAAGCGGGGAACGCAGTCAAGCGTTATCACGCTTAGCTAATAACTCTTTTCTTCTTAATAGATGCGAGACACCTACTCCCAACGGGTGCGTTTCCTAATCTCTATTAAGTGCTTTTCGGCAGCACGCATTCACAATTGGGGCTGGGATGGCAATCATACGCGGGTGTGTCAAAATACACTTGATGATTTCTTTTAGGCACAGATAACACGGATTTCACGGATTTTCTTTATTCCTTTCCCGTGAAATCCATGCAATCCGTGCCTAAAAAGAAACAAATAGTAAGCGAACTTTTGTTTTGACACATCCTCAGAAAATAACGTCGCGAAGCATCAAGGCAAAGCTTTTCCGGACAAAGTAAACGAACCTTTTTTCATCTTTTTTTGTATAGAAAATCTGAGTAGGCAGGAATATGCGACGAACGGCAACGCCTGTCAAACGCGCCGTTCGTTTCGGTAAATTTGTTTTGCGAGAATCGCATTTATTCCTCTTTCTTCTTCACCAGCCCCAAAAGATTGAATATAAAGTCTTTCAAGTAACTCAGCACCCCGATAACCACCAATGCGGCGATACCGTAGAAAATGATACTGCCGCCCCATTTGTCCCAAAACGTAGGATTGGGAATAAGAGTATTTAGTTCCTCTACATTCAGGTCTTTACGGATAACTTCCGCATATTCGTCGGAAATATCGTAATAAGTATCAGGCTTGGACTCGGAGAATAGTACAAGGGTACGTTTGCCATCTTCTTCGATATAACCTAAGTCCAAATGACTGCCCTCTTCAGTTTTATAATAAGAACTGTCCGGAAGAGTGGCTACTTTCGGAATGCTGTTATCCACAGGAATTTTGATTCTCACACGTCGTGCTTCGGCACTGCTCATAAAGCAGCAGGCAATCACCGTTAAAATAAATAAAAACTGTTTCATAATCATTTAAAATATAAAATGTTGATAATTGACTTTTTCCGCATTCGCCTGACAAGACGTATGGTTGTGTCAAAACCCTAATACGCCTATCATTCTGTCATTGGTAGCATAGTCGAAGCATCTCCTCTCTACATATATAAAAGGGATGAGATCCTTCGACAGGTTCAGAATGACACAGACTATAATGATAGTCTATTTTACTTTTGACATACCCTCGCCAAAAATATGAAACATTTTTTAATAAAGTAAACGACCGTTTCTTTTTTAACTTTTTTTACACAGTCAGTACGAGTGGGCAGGAAGATGCGCCGGGCGATGTTGCCTAACGTTTTAATAGGGAGTAAACTGCATGCAGATGTTTGGCAAGCCGTTTGGTGTCCAGCCCGCCCCAAAATGCCATTTCAAACGAAAGTCCCATGTAAACCTGCCGGAACATGACTACCGCATTCTCTACATCCACATCCTTTCTTAATTCTCCGGTAGTTATGGCACGTTGTATGGCGGAACGCCAGTAAGCATAATCATTGTTTGCAAGGTTACGGAGTTTTTCTTGTGCATCAGGGTCATATTGGAGCAGTTGAAACAGGAAATGAAAATATTGGGCGTGGTAGGTGAACTTTCCTTGCGCCACCTTTTCCTTGTCTGCACTTATCAGGTCGCCCAGCATATCCATTGTCCGTTGTACGCCACGCACATATTCGTCGATAAATTCGGCGAACGTTCCGTTTGTCTCAATGAATTTGTTGTGGGGATTCTGCGTACTGAACCAAAATTTATCGACTACAGCAATGAATAGCTCCTGTTTGTTCTTGTAGTATTTGAATATTCCGGCTTTCGACATTCCGAGCATCTTTCCAAGTTCTGCAAAACTGGCTCTTTCATAGTTTACGGACATAAACAGCTTGAACGCGGCTATCAGCAATTCATCACGGGTAATTTTCATTTTTCGGCAGTTTTTTATATTTTCCAATCTCGAAAATACTATTTTATTCCCATACAGACGATATCGCAAGCAATAGATTAACAAAAATAAATTTACCCTCGTCATATTGCCTATATAAGGATATTACCATCCACTAAAAAGTGTGTACTAGTTCCCAAAAATCTACTACCTTTATATAAGCAATATGACGAGGGTAAAACCCGTTGCAACGGATATTCTCCATCCGACGCAAAGGAACGAAGGTCATGGCCAACCAATAAATCAACCAGGGTCAAATGAAATATTTTCCCTGATAAAAGGAGTTAAAAGTGGGAGAATTTGGGGAACAAAAAAGCCACATCGGGGACTATAGACAATAATATTGTTCTAATAGCTATCGTTTTTGTGCTAAAGCGAAACTGCTAAACATTTAAACTAGCCAAGTATGAACTTAACAAATTATATTTGCACTCCTACAATAGACTATTATAAATAAATTATGAGAAATATATTAATTATATCAATGTTACTTATATGTAACGTGTCCCTTTGGGCACAAGGACAAAAAACAACCCGAGAATTATTGATGAGTACGAATTGGGAGCCACAAGACACTTACAATGAAGGTGATTGTGGATATGTAAAATATACTAGTACTCAAGATCTTTATGTTGAAAAAATCGACAATAAAATTGATCGTGTTTATAGTAATTATTATCTGAGTTCATCACCGGATACTGTGTTTGATATTAATAAAGTCGGTAAAAACAGTATGGGGATATATATAATAAGAAAAGGTGCTGGTTACGTTTTCATTTCTAAAATTTTAGAACTAACGCCTACGAAGTTAGTAGTTAAAAATCTTACTCCAGGCTTTACGACTACAGGTAAAATTACCGTCTATTTGGCAACTAATGCAAATTTTTAAAATAGATGGAAAGCAAATTATAAGGATATATGAAGCAATATGGGATTTTAGCATTTAGTATTTGGACAATCATACGGCCATTGATTCCATGCTTGCCTATAGGATTACTAAAAGAAGATTTAGGAGTATTTCCCACATTGTTAGTATTTTCCATATTCTCATACCCATTTGATTTATTGTCTCTACTGCTATTATTCCCAATATTGACAGGATTAAGTAAAAGTCAATTATATTCTTCACCTCACTTTCTCAACAATATATAAAAGGCTGGCAAATTGCTTGTTTTATTACTTGTATAGTTTGTTTAAACCCATGTTTTTCTATGGAAAGGCTTCAAAACAAATAAAAGAAATAATCAATGACTGGCTACATGATTCCTACCCGATTAACACCTCATTACAAACTGTGGAAATTGTACATTTTACAAGGAGATACTATTCACGCTATTCGGAAGGCTCAATATATTTTACAACAAAATTTAAAAATAGAGAATTCATTTACTTTAAAAGCCAAAACTGAGATTAAATCTTTTTAAAAAAATGAGTGTACTTTAAAGAATAAAATCATTACCGCCCACTAAAAAAACACATATTAACCTCTAGATTTTCTTGCCGAATACCTCCTTTAGGCAGTGAGCGCGCATAGAGTAGCACGTTCTTTTTTCAATCTTTTTCATCCCTCGATTTTACGAATAATATAATCACATAGAACACAGCAACTTAGAAGATTTTTTTTATGAAATTTTCCAAGAAAGGCTATTTTTCAAATATAAAACACATATATTTGCATCGTTTTAAGCTTAAACACAAAAATAAAACTATTTATTAATTTTAAAAACAAACACAATTATGTCATTTCGTTATGCAATAAGAAAAAGAAAAGTTGGTATTGGCGAGGCCAAAGTTGAAAAGTATGTAGCCGCCTCAGTATCTGTAGCAGATATTGATTTCAATATGTTATGTGAGCAAGTAACCAGTCAGGGATTTGTGCCGAGAGGTATTGTAAAAGCAGTTCTCGACGGTATGATTGATGCACTTTGCACCTATGCCAGTATTGGCGCAACGGTGAGATTAGGGGATTTTGGAAGTATTCGGCCGGGGTTGAACGGTAAAAGCCAGGAAGAAGCGAAGTCTGTTACGGCAGATGTTATTTATCGGCAAAAGTTGATTTTTGTGCCGGGAAAACGGTTGAAGAATATGATGAAGGATTCCGGGGTGACACGTATGGTCATTGAATCGGAAAACACTTCGGCCGGAAACGGCGGTTCGGACAGTGGTTCCGGTGAAGACCAAAACGAAAATCCGTTAGGTTAACGATTCCTAGGAACAAAGAAGAAATTCTCCTGAAAATGGAAGAAGGGTTGTAGCAGAAGTTCTTTTCGCTACAACCCTTTTTCTTTTAAAAAGAATAAAAATTCTACCATTTCTGCATATTCTTTCAAAAATAATCAATAATTTTGCACCGTTCTAAGAATAATTATACAGAAACATGAAAAAGAAAGCCAATCGGTTAGACGCTATCAAAATGATTATCTCGAGCAAAGACATTAGCTCACAGGAGGAGTTGCTACAGGCTTTGGGAAATGAAGGCTTTGATTTGACGCAAGCCACTTTGTCACGTGACCTGAAACAACTGAAAGTTGCCAAAGCGGCCAATATGAATGGGAAATATGTGTATGTATTGCCAAACAACATTATGTATAAGCGCTCTAACGACCAGAGTGCAAGCGAAATGCTGATGACCAGCGGTTTTGTTTCGCTTCAGTTTTCCAAGAATATCGCAGTTATCCGCACCCGGCCGGGCTACGCCAGCAGTATGGCATACGACATCGATAACCGCGAATGTCCCGCTGTGCTGGGAACCATTGCCGGAGACGATACCATTATGATGGTGCTGCACGAAGCGGCTTCACATGAAGAAGTAAAAGAGTTTTTAGCGCAAATCATTCCGAATATCAAATAAATATATTCTAATAAAATAAAGAAATGGATTCGAAACAAATTGATGTGATGGTGGCTGACGCCTCACATGAAGTTTATGTGGATAAGATTTTGGATACCATCAGGGAAGCTGCCAAGGTACGCGGAACGGGCATCGCGGAACGCACACACGAATATGTGGCGACAAAAATGAAAGAAGGAAAGGCTATCATAGCCTTGTGTGGAGATGAGCTTGCCGGATTCAGCTATATTGAAAGCTGGGGAAACAAGCAATATGTAGCTACTTCGGGGTTGATTGTGCATCCCGATTTCCGTGGTCTGGGACTGGCAAAGCGTATCAAGCAGGCATCTTTCCGCCTGGCACGCCTGCGATGGCCCAAAGCCAAGATATTCAGCCTGACCAGTGGCGCTGCGGTAATGAAAATGAATACCGAACTGGGGTACGTACCCGTGACTTTCAACGAACTGACTGACGACGAGTCTTTCTGGAAAGGTTGCGAAGGATGTATCAACCACGATATACTGGTAGCCAAGAACCGGAAGTTCTGCATCTGCACGGCAATGCTTTACGACCCGAAATTACATGAAGATGATAAAATTTAAAAAAACAAGGATATGGAAAAGAAGAAAAAAGTAGTAGTCGCTTTCAGCGGCGGTCTGGATACCTCATTTACGGTAATGTATCTGGCTAAAGAAAAAGGATACGAAGTATATGCCGCCTGCGCCAATACCGGAGGTTTCAGCCCCGAACAGCTGAAAACGAATGAAGAAAATGCCTACAAGTTGGGGGCAACCAAATACGTTACCATTGACGTGACACAGGAATATTACGAAAAGAGCTTGAAATACATGGTGTTCGGCAACGTGTTGCGCAACGGTACATATCCTATTTCCGTAAGTTCCGAACGTATCTTCCAGGCGCTAGCCATCGCCCGCTATGCCAATGAAATCGGTGCGGATGCCATAGCACATGGTTCAACAGGTGCCGGCAACGACCAAATTCGTTTCGATATGACTTTCCTTGTGATGGCTCCGGGTGTAGAAATAATCACGTTGACCCGTGACATGGCGTTGAGCCGCCAGGAAGAAATCGACTACCTGAACAAGCATGGATTTGCCGCTGACTTCGCGAAACTGAAATATTCTTATAATGTAGGTCTTTGGGGAACTTCCATCTGTGGAGGTGAAATTCTGGACTCTGCACAGGGATTGCCGGAAAGCGCTTATCTGAAACATTGTACCAAAGAGGGCAGCGAACTGTTGCGCCTGACTTTTGAGAAAGGTGAACTGAAAGCTGTGAATGATGAGAGATTTGACGACCCTATCAAGGCTATTCAGAAGGTAGAGGAAATTGGCGCCGCATACGGTATCGGCCGTGATATGCATGTGGGGGATACGATTATCGGTATTAAAGGCCGTGTAGGTTTTGAGGCTGCCGCCCCGATGCTGATTATCGGCGCGCATAAATTCCTGGAAAAATATACGCTGAGCAAGTGGCAGCAGTATTGGAAAGACCAGGTAGCCAACTGGTACGGCATGTTCTTGCACGAAAGCCAATATCTGGAGCCGGTGATGCGCGACATCGAAGCTATGCTGGAATCTTCCCAACGCAACGTGAACGGTACGGCTATCCTTGAACTCCATCCGCTTTGTTTCTCTACCGTAGGTGTAGAAAGCGCAGATGACCTTGTGAAAAACAAGTTCGGCGAATACGGTGAGATGCAGAAAGGATGGACGGCAGAAGATGCCAAAGGATTTATCAAGGTAACATCTACAGCACTACGTGCTTATTATTCAAATCATAAGGACGAGAAAATATGATTAAAGTAGGAATCATCGGCGGAGCCGGATATACGGCAGGCGAACTGATACGTTTGCTGCTAAACCACCCGGAAGCGGAAATAGTTTTCATCAACAGCTCAAGCAACGCCGGCAACAAAATTACTGACGTACACGAAGGACTGTACGGCGAAACAGATTTAGTATTCACCGACCAGCTTCCGCTGGATGAAATAGACGTGCTTTTCTTCTGTACAGCTCACGGTGACACCAAGAAATTCATGGAAAGCCACAACGTGCCGGAAGAACTGAAAATCATCGACCTTTCCATGGACTACCGCATAGCTTCTCCTGAGCATGATTTTATTTACGGTTTGCCGGAACTGAATCGCCGGGCTACCTGTAAGGCAAATCATGTCGCCAATCCGGGTTGTTTTGCAACTTGCATCCAGTTGGGATTGTTGCCGCTAGCCAAGCATCTGATGCTGAATGATGACATCATGGTGAATGCCATTACCGGTAGCACCGGAGCGGGTGTAAAGCCAGGAGCTACGAGCCATTTCAGTTGGCGTAATAATAATATGAGCGTATATAAGGCCTTCGAACACCAACATGTGCCCGAAATCAAACAATCACTCAAGCAGCTTCAGAACAGCTTCGACTCTGAAATTGATTTTATTCCTTATCGCGGTGACTTCCCGCGCGGCATTTTCGCGACTATCGTGGTAAAGACAAAGGTAGCTCTGGAGGAAATCGTCCGCATGTATGAAGAGTATTATGCAAAGGATTCCTTTACGTTTATCGTAGATAAGAATATCGACTTGAAGCAGGTGGTAAATACCAATAAATGCCTCATCCATTTGGAAAAGCATGGTGACAAGTTGCTGATTATTTCTTGTATCGACAATTTGCTGAAAGGAGCCAGCGGACAGGCTGTTCATAACATGAACCTGATGTTTAATTTGGAAGAAACAGTAGGTTTACGATTAAAACCGAGTGCTTTTTAATGAAGAATGAAGAACGAAGAATGAAGAATTCACGCAACAGAATAGACTCATTATTACATGCCAAAAGTTATTCGTTCGCACTACGGATTATACGCATGACGAAATTCTTGCGAGAAAATAAACAAGAATTTATCTTGAGTAAACAAATTCTTCGTTCAGGTACGGCAATAGGCGCATTAATCCGAGAATCCGAGTTTGCCCAAAGCCGTCCCGACTTCATTAACAAGTTAAGCATTGCACTAAAAGAAGCGAATGAAACAGATTATTGGTTGAATTTACTAAAGGATTCGGCTTACATTACCAATAATTCTTTTAATAGTATTGAGATAGATTGCGGAGAACTGATAGCTTTGCTCATCTCTTCAATCAAAACAGTTAAAAACAATATTCATGAAGAATAAGAAGCCAAGTATATGTACATTTATCGTTTACTCAAATTCTTCATTCTTCATTCTTAATTCTTCATTAAAATGATGAAATTATTCGACGTATATCCCCTCTTCGACATAAACATTGTCAAAGGAAAGGGGTGCCATGTATGGGACGAGAATGGTACGGAGTACCTCGACCTTTATGGCGGACATGCGGTTATTTCTATCGGACATGCACATCCGCATTACGTAGAGATGATAAGCAAACAGGTAGCAACATTAGGGTTTTATTCCAACTCTGTCATCAACAAGTTGCAACAGCAAGTGGCAGAGCGATTGGGAAAAGCCTGCGGTTACGATGATTATTCTTTATTCCTTATTAATAGCGGAGCCGAAGCGAATGAAAACGCTTTGAAACTTTCATCTTTCTACAACGGACGTACACGGGTAGTTTCTTTCTCGAAAGCTTTCCACGGACGTACCTCACTGGCAGTGGAGGTTACCAACAATCCTAAAATCATCGCTCCCATCAACGACTGCGGTCACGTGACGTATCTTCCGCTGAACGATATCGACGCCATGAAGGCGGAACTGGCCAAGGGCGATGTCTGTGCAGTGATTATCGAAGGTATCCAGGGTGTAGGCGGTATCCAGCTACCGACAAATGAGTTTATGCACGCACTGCGCCAGGCTTGTACGGACAACAATACCGTACTGATACTTGACGAAATACAAAGCGGATACGGACGCAGCGGTAAATTCTTCGCTCACCAACACAATGGCATCAAAGCAGATATTATAACTGTTGCCAAAGGTATCGGTAATGGTTTTCCGATGGCAGGGGTACTTATCAGTCCGATGTTCACTCCGGTTTACGGACAGTTGGGGACTACTTTCGGTGGTAATCATCTTGCATGTAGTGCAGCGCTTGCCGTGTTGGATGTCATTGAGCAGGATAATCTTATCGCTAATGCGGGCAAGGTAGGTGAGCATCTGATGACGGAACTGAAAAAGTTCCCGCAAATAAAAGATGTCCGGGGACGCGGATTGATGATTGGGTTGGAATTTGAAGAGCCCATTAAGGAACTGCGTCTGAAATTGCTGAAGGAACAGCATGTGTTTACCGGTGTCAGCGGTACGAATGTGCTTCGTTTGTTGCCACCACTCTGTCTCAGCATGGAAGAAGCAGACACATTCCTTGACGTTTTCAAAAAGTACTTTGATATTTGACATATAATCAGCCAGCAAAAGAGACGACCGAAAAAAGAATAGTTTTCCATTTCGGTCGTTTTTTATAGAAAATATCTACCTTTGCCTGAAGACAACTTTTTAAATAACAAGATGATATGAAAACAGCAATTATCGGAGCTGGAAATATGGGCGGCTCTATAGCTCGCGGTCTGGCAAAAGGAACAATCATCCCCGCCGGAGATATTATTATTTCTAACCCTTCGCAGGGCAAACTAGATGCGTTGAAGGCTGAGTTTCCAGCCATGCAGACTACCAATGATAACCAGGAGGCCGTAATCGGTGCCGAACTTATCATATTGGCAGTCAAACCGTGGCTCATCAAAAGCACTCTGCGTGAGCTGAAACTGAAAAGTAAGCAAATTATTATATCTGTGGCTGCGGGTATCAATTTCGAAGAGTTGGCACATTATGTAGCCGAACCGGAAATGACGATGTTCCGCATCATCCCCAATACCGCTATCAGCGAAATGGAAAGTATGACTCTCATTGCCAGCCGGAATGCGACCAAAGAGCAGGAACAACTGATGCTCGACATCTTCAACCAGATGGGGCTTGCCATGCTTATCCCCGAAGAGAAGTTTGCAGCTTGTACTTCCATGACTTCCTGTGGCATTGCATACGTACTGAAATACATCCAGGCAGCCATGCAAGCAGGCATCGAATTGGGTATTTATCCCAAAGACGGCATGCGCATGGTGGCACAATCGGTAAAGGGCGCAGCGGAATTGATATTGAATAATGATACTCATCCCAGTGTTGAAATCGATAAGGTATGTACCCCTGGCGGCATCACTATCAAAGGTATTAACGAACTGGAGCATGAAGGATTTGATTCAGCAATTATCAAGGCTATCAAGAAAAGTAGTGTATAATGATGAATGTTTGATAATGAATATTCCATGATTATTAACAATACTATCATCTGTCATGCTGAGCGAAGTCGAAGCATCTCCTCTCCCACTATACAACCAGTATGCATCGAGAGAAGAGATCCTTCGACAAGCTCAGGATGACGGGATGAAAATGACTATAATATATCGACAACTATAATACATCTAATATGCCCGATTACCAATACTGGATTTATATCATGGCCAATATAAATAGAACCGTATTCTACATAGGAGTAACTAATAATTTATTTCGGCGATGTATGGAACATAAAAATGGCACAATAGATGGCTTCAGCAAAAAATACAATTGCCATTGTTTGTTATACTTTGAAGGTTTCCAACACATAGAAACTGCCATTGCACGCGAGAAACAATTAAAAGGCTGGAATCGGAATAAAAAGGAAACGTTAATAAAAAGACTAAACCCTACATTGGCAGATTTAAATGAGCAAGTACAATGGTATAACTGAAACTCAATATTAATACATAAATTATAAATATGGACGAACAAATCAAACAAATAGCAGAACGCCTGCGCGGATTGCGTGACGTTTTGGAACTGACTGCCGAAGATATCGCGCGCGATTGCGATATTTCCGCTGAAGAATACCGTCTCGCAGAGACAGGAGATTACGATATCTCCGTCAGCATGTTGCAAAAGATAGCACGTAACTATGGCATTGCTCTTGATGCACTGATGTTCGGCGAAGAACCGAAAATGAGTTCTTACTTCCTGACCCGTGCCGGAAAGGGAACGAGTATCGAACGTACCAAAGCATACAAGTACCAGTCTCTTGCAGCCGGTTTCATGAACCGTGCCGCCGACCCGTTCATCGTTACCGTAGAACCGAAACCGGACAGTGTGCCTATACATTACAATAGCCACAACGGACAGGAATTCAACCTTGTCCTGGAAGGACGAATGTTAGTCAGCATCGATGGTAAAGACTTGATTTTAAACGAGGGAGATAGTCTGTACTTCAACTCTAAACTGCCGCACGGCATGAAAGCGCTTGATGGAAAAACAGTGCGCTTCCTTGCCATCATAATGTAAATACAACCTGACAAAGTTATGGTAGAAAGATTTTTATCACAAACGTCCTTCACTTCTCAGGAGGACTTCATCAAGAATTTAAAGATTAACGTACCGGAGAATTTCAACTTCGGTTACGACATAGTAGATGCCTGGGCTGCCGAGCAACCCGACAAACCCGCTCTGCTCTGGACGAATGATAAAGGCGAGCACAAGCAATTCACCTTTGGCGATATGAAACGCTATACGGATATGACGGCTTCGTATTTCCAAAGCCTCGGCATCGGGCATGGCGACATGGTGATGCTGATCTTGAAGCGCCGCTTCGAGTTCTGGTTCAGCATTGTTGCACTGCACAAGCTTGGTGCGGTAGTAATTCCAGCTACGCACTTGCTGACAAAGAAAGATATCGTGTATCGCTGCAAGGCGGCAGACATCAAAATGATTGTCTGTGCCGGTGAAAGCGTCATCACCGACCACATCACCGCTGCAATGCCCGATTCTCCTTCTGTGAAAAACCTCGTCAGCGTAGGTCCTGAAGTTCCCAAAGGGTTCGATGATTTCCATAAAGGCATAGAAAATGCCGCGCCTTTCGTGAAACCGAAACACGCCAACAGCAACGACGATATTTCCCTGATGTACTTCACCAGCGGGACGACGGGAGAACCGAAAATGGTTGCCCACGACTTCACTTATCCGCTGGGGCATATCGTAACCGGAAGTTTCTGGCATAATCTGCACGAAAACAGTCTCCACCTCACTATCGCCGATACCGGTTGGGGCAAAGCCGTATGGGGAAAACTATACGGACAATGGATTGCCGGTGCCAATGTTTTCGTATACGACCATGAGAAGTTTACTCCGGGGGATATCCTGGAAAAGATACAAAACTATCATGTCACCTCCTTGTGTGCCCCCCCTACCATCTTCCGTTTCCTCATCCATGAAGACCTGACGAAGTACGACCTCTCGTCCTTGCAATATTGTACCATTGCCGGAGAAGCTCTGAACCCCGCCGTGTTTGAGACATTCAAAAAATTAACGGGTATCAAGCTGATGGAAGGTTTCGGTCAAACGGAAACGACCCTTACCGTAGCCACTATGCCGTGGATGGAACCCAAACCGGGCAGTATGGGATTGCCGAACCCTCAATATGAAGTAGACCTGATAGACCATGACGGCCGGTCGGTAGAAGCCGGTGAACAGGGACAAATCGTAATCCGCACCGATAAAGGTAAACCGCTAGGCTTATTTAAAGAGTATTACCGGGATGCCAATCGCACACACGAAGCTTGGCACGACGGCGTTTACTACACCGGCGATGTGGCTTGGAAAGATGAAGACGGTTACCTTTGGTTTGTAGGCCGTGCCGACGATGTAATTAAAAGTAGCGGTTACCGCATCGGCCCGTTCGAAGTGGAAAGCGCACTGATGACACATCCTGCCGTTGTGGAATGCGCCATTACCGGGGTACCCGATGAAATACGCGGACAAGTGGTAAAAGCAACCATCGTACTTGCCAAGGATTACAAAGCCCGTGCCGGAGAAGAGCTGATTAAGGAGCTTCAAAATCATGTTAAAAAGGTTACCGCACCGTATAAATATCCACGCGTCATTGAGTTTGTAGACGAACTTCCCAAAACAATCAGCGGAAAAATCCGCCGTGTGGAAATTCGCAAGAACGACGAGAAATAAGTTCCTTTTTCCCTATTTGCAATATTGTTTCATCTGTTTGCCTAGATGGAACAATATTGCTATCCTTTGAAACTTTTCTATAACGTTTGCACAAAATACATACTTTTTTGAATGATTATTATACCTCATATAGAGAACAAGCTTCTATATTTGTGGGTGAAATAAAACAGCAAAATAAACGTGTAAAACTAAAAATTCAAAGCAAATGATTACAAGTAGAAAGATTTCTCAAATCAACGTCTTTGCCGGTAGTCCGTGGGAGGCAGAAAGCGTAAAGCAATTGCTAAAATCCGCGTATATCACCGCTTCATCAGAGGACAAGGGGAACGGCATCCAACTCTCTGTACCTTGTGAGTACTATACCGCAGCCATGCGGATTATCAGTAGCAGAAGGATTTCCTAAAAACATCTATACTCCCTGTCATTCCTTTATTCCGAATGGCGGGGAGTATAAGTTTAGAGGCGCAAAGTTCTTTAATAGCGGGAAGGATGAATTATTAACATTGTAAATCCAAGCTTTTTATGCAGATAAAAGGATAAAAGGGTTATATTTGCGACGTTATTCAAGCTATGTATTAATTCAACGAAGAACAGCACGGCATCATGAGTATTAAAATACGGACTTGGAAAGTCACCTCTCTATTGATAGTTATTCTTCTCCTGTCCGGCACCATATCTGCACAAGAAAAATATATCCATCGACTCGGCATAGAAGGCCGTCCGGGTTATATTTTCTCCACCAGTTCTTTTCTGCGTGGTGAAAATGATATGCGCAAATACCTGCAATCCACTTACTCTGCACATCTGAAGTACTCCTTCCAACTACAGCCGGGCACCGCCGCCGACAAAGTTTACGGGGGTGCTTATCAGGGGATAGGTCTAGGGTATTTTGATTTTGGCAATCGCAAGGAAATCGGCAATCCCATAGCTCTCTATTTATTCCAGGGAGCACGCATCGCAAAAATCGCACCTCGCTTTTCCCTGAATTATGAATGGGGATTCGGAATGTCTTTCGGTTGGAAGCCCTACGATTCACACGAGAATTACAATAATACTGTTATCGGTTCAAAAATCAATGCTTACCTGAATGCAGGACTCTATCTGAACTGCATATTGTCTCCACAATTCGATTTGAATATAGGCGGAACGATGAGCCATTTCTCAAATGGTAACACGAAATTCCCCAATACCGGCCTGAATACGATAGATTTCAAGATTGGTGTGGTATACAATTTCAACTGGAAAATGGAGGAGCTCAGAAAACCATTACAGCCGGTACTTATTCCAGCTTTCCCCCGCCACGTCAGTTATGACCTTACCCTGTTCGGTTCCTGGCGGCGAAAAGCAATCAATGTTTCGGGAGGGCAAGTACCTGCGCCGGGTAAATATACGGTAGCAGGCTTCAACTTCGCGCCGATGTATAACTTTGGATATAAATTCAGGGCAGGCGTCTCACTGGACGGGGTTTATGATGCCAGTGCCAATGTTTATGCAAGAGATTACATCAGTAGCGGAGGCGATAACGAACAAGAAGCGTTCGGCACACCGTCTCTTGGGAAACAACTCTCTTTGGGTGTTTCCGCCCGTGGGGAATTTGTCATGCCTTATTTTAGTGTAGGCATCGGTTTTGGCGCCAATGTCCTGCACAGTGGCGGCGACCTCAAATCGTTCTACCAAATACTGGCGCTTAAAATTGACACGAGCCGCAATACTTATCTGCATATCGGATATAATCTGAAAGATTTCCATGAGCCGAACTATCTGATGCTGGGTATCGGATACCGCTTCAATAACAAACGCCCAAAACTGTTCTGATTATAAAAAAAGCTGTAAGGGCAAATAGCATGGCCTTTGCCCTCCAAACCTCCACAATATAGAGAAATGTTCTTAAAGGGGCATAAACTCTTTAACAGCTCTTTCCAGCCTTTCCAGTGTCAATTCGCCCGACTGTCTCCAAAGTTGTTCTCCCTTTCTAAAAAGAATAAACGTAGGAGTACCGTCAATCGTATAGAAATCAGCAAGTGCGCTTTCCTGGTCTACATCCACCTGCACCACTTCAAGTGTTCCTTCCATCTCTTTCTTGAACTCCTCTACCACCGGTTGCATGCGTTGGCAATGAGGACACCAGGTTGCATAAAATTCAGCCATCACCCAATCGGCATGAGCCAACTTTCCTTTATTCCTCTCTTCACGAGCGACATTTTTCTCTTTCATATCTCATTGATTTTAATTGTTTGCGTTGCAACAATGCAGAAAGAAAAAAGGTTTATGCGGTGAAGGATAATTTAGTATAATCTAAGATAAATCAGCATCAAAGTAAGACAGGATAGTTTTATAAAGAAAAAGCTCCATAAATCAATTGATTTACAGAGCTTAATCGAGTACCCTTAACGGATGAAATATTGAACCTTTGGAATCATTTTCTAAAGATAGTGGATTATTTGCAAACGACACCACAAATCTGCAAAATCATAGAGAGCTTTTGACAAGTACGGTAATATATAACAATCAAGTAAGAAAGTTCAGAATATCCTTGCTAATATATTATTAAACAATAGGTTGCAACCGTAACCCACGACTGAAATAACTGTATTCTAGTAGGTGTGATAAAGAGCCAACCGTTAGCCATACATAAAAAATTCCCAGATATTTTTTTAAAGAATCAGCTTATTAGACTTTACTTTCTTATCTAACTACATATTTATATATACATTAAACAAATAAAATATGGATAACAATTACAAAAGGCAGTATCGTCAATTAGATGATACTACTAAACAAAAGATTAGCCAAAGCCTAAAAGGCAAAACCAAATCAGCAACACATACACAGGCTATTTCTGACGGACTTAAAAAGTACTGGACTAGTGTTCCCAACCAGCCTAATAATGACGAAAACAAAATTGAAGAACATGAATAAGATACATGGATTGAATATAGACATGCTACGATTATGTTATGAAATCAAAGAGCCGTACAATATTAATATCATCAAGACAAAGGAAGTAGGAGAAGAAATTGACTTTATGTACTTCTATCTGCGGAGAATACAAGGCAAACATTTTAAATTCGTCTACGAAATTCGTTATAATGATATGGGAAAAGATAAACTATTCGGAGAATTAAGGCTTGGAATCAACGATGATGAAGAAGCAAGCAATATACACGCCAATGGCTATAATAAAGCATGGATTAGCATTTCTAACCGTGTCTTATATACGGATGAAATCTATTATCTAGATTTCATAGAAAGCAATTTGGGACTAGAATTGCACAATATAACGACCTTAGACTTATGTTTGGATATGTCAATAGACATAGCCCGACTAATACGGAGACTTATCCGAAATCCGCAAATAACGACAATCCTGAATGGGAAAAGAATTATAGACCGCAAACAAGACCGACCTGAAATAACTTACACCTCTAGCGGCAACATGGATAAGGACAAATACTTAACCGTCAATATTAAACAGAAAAAGGCGATTAAAGACAAAAGCAAAGGTAGTACCCTTATTGCATATAATAAAAAAACAGAAATAGCCAATAGCTCAGATAAAAGGTACATAGATGACTACTATGACAATCCATTAAAACTACACCGCTTGGAAGTCCATCTCAACAACGAGGAAATAAAGGACTATATTACAAGAACAAGACATGAATTATCATTCTATTCTTTAATTGATAAGAAATTCCTATCAAAGCTATTTGGTTACACGCTAAACAGTCTCATAAGGTTTGAGAAAGAAGAAAAACCAATAGACTGGGCAGACCTCTTATCAGAGGGGTATAACAACCACCCCTGCCAACGGCAATACTCCAACGTTAACTAGCTCATAAACAAAGAGAAAAGCTAATTAAAAGCATAATTCAAAAAAATCTATATTGAAAATTAGAAGTGTATCAAAATATCACCTTACAGATATAAGTGATACACTTATTTTCATTATACCAATTCAATAAAGTATTAACTTCGGATATGCGGAATGCGGAATCAAGTTAGCAACTGCAATAAACCCACTCCGCACCTCCGCACTTCCGCACATTATATCAAAATTGGTTATTCTTGCGCAAGCATAAATTCCAAAAAGCCCCATTATCATTATATAATTCATCGAAACGAGAAAGATTTGAACCATTACTAACAATACAATCATTTTTCTTATAAGAAGGATTAACAACTCCATAATATAAGCAGACATATTCTTTAAAGTCTGAAAAGTTCCTGATATTCTTGTTGAATAAGCTGCACTTTTCTTTCAGTATAAGGCAAAGAGTAGCTATATCCAGTTTTGAACACTCACCTCTGCTTATTTCAAACCTTTTATCTACTTTTTCAAGTATTTTCTTAACTTGCTCACGATTGTTAAAAGAAGGGCACAATTTTTCTAATATTTTCTCCTTATCTATCTCTATACCAACTTTATTTTTTTCATTTGATATGTATTTGGATGATGAACTACCGACAGAAGCCTCTTTTTCAATTTCAACAATAGCATCATCATTAAGCAAAATCGCTTCATTAACAACAATCTTCTTATAACGAATACCTGCTGTTCTTTGGGCATAGAAGAGGAACGATTGTAGTGTATTTGCTTTATCCTCTATAATTGGCTGCTCCTGATTTTCGATAATTAGCATATTGATATAGTTATACTTAACCTTATGCTGCATATCATATAAGAAGTATTTTATGAATATAATTAGAACATCTTTATCGTCTTCACCAATCGCACTGACATCCGAATACAATTTCTTTAATCCAAGTATCAATCTAACATCCAATTCTTTAAGAAATGAATTTTCATAAATATACTGGCAAATAGCTTCTATAGATTTGTTCTTCACAAACTCATTATCAAGACTTTTAAAGGTTGCAAGGCTTATTTTTATTTGTCTTCTAAGCTCCACATCCAACTCTTCAATATTGTCATATAGAACAATATTTTCATTGCCAAGCATAGATATAACACCATTAACCAAGTTTTTTAGATACTGAGCATTTTGAATATCATTATTCCTTTTACGCATCTTCTCCAAGTGCTTTGACATACTTGAAAATATCTCAGCCTCTTTTGCTATACATTGGCGGCAAATAGCTTTAAGTGGCTCTACAGTACTATCCGCATATAGAGCCACAATCATATCATTGAATAATTGAAAGTATTCTTTTTCTTCTTGTGATAATATCATATTAACAGCATTTAGACTGCTGTAAAGATATGAATTATATTGTGTGGCTACAAGAAATCACCTTCGATAGCCATCGACTTATATTCAAAAAGATAGTTTATTGGATAAAAGTGAATATCAATTTTACCTCCATTTCCCAAAAACAGTATAAAACACTATTAATCAACAATATACATCAAATCACAATATTCACTTATATTCTTAGTGAATATCCCCAAAAAATTAATTTTCACCCCTTGTATTCAACCTATTTATTTTTAGTAGAATCAACGACACCTTGTGTTGTAAGAGGCGATGTAGTCCCTTGCATGGTATCTGCTATAGTTGTATTAAGAACTGGACTTCCTACGAAAG
>ULTJ01021666.1_pt1 | contig 19519 bp, 16 predicted proteins | sample 1957491 | NCBI WGS metagenome assembly ULTJ01 (sample SAMEA4835731, study PRJEB28245) | human gut metagenome | biome: gut microbiome; material: fecal sample | place: Denmark | collected 2008 | reverse complement strand
CTATCATTTTTATTGCAGTAATTGCACATTCATCACCTTTATTGCCAAGTTTACCACCGGCACGGTCCTCGGCTTGTTCCATTGTATTGGTAGTAATTAAACCGTAAATCACTGGTACATCGCCACTTGCATTCAATTGGGTAATTCCTTGGGTTGCTCCCATACAAACATAGTCAAAATGTGGCGTATCTCCGCGAACTACACAACCGATTGCAATAACAGCATCTACTTCACTGTATTCGATAAGTTGGTTGGCGCCAAAAGTCAGTTCGAAACTTCCGGGAACAGTTTTTATAAAGATATTCTCATCTTTGGCTCCATGTTTTTTCAATGTATCAACGGCACCTTTCAAAAGAGCACCGGTTATGTTGTAGTTCCATTCGGAAACTACGATGCCGAACTTCATATCTTCAGCATTGGGAACGGAATTAAAATCATAATCCGAAAGGTTGTGGTAAGCTGTTGCCATGATATTCTAAATTAAGAATTAAAAATTAAAAGTGGGATAGAAAAGAAAAAGCACAAATTATACGGAATTCACGGTTTAGACATATCCGTGTTTATCCGTGTAATCTGTGCCTGTAATATCTTGTTGTACTAAGAGCTAAATTACTTCTTCAACAGTTTGGCTTGTTCGATGTATTTATCGATATCCATTGCCTGATAAGAACGGAAGTATTTATCCTTAATAGCAGTATATGCTTTGATAGCATCGTCGTATTTACCTTGTTTTACCAAGATTTCTCCGGCTTGTTTCAGGTAGATAGGACTGAGTGAATTATTATCTGCTTCATCGGCAGCCTTCAGCAACATGGAAGCTGCTTTATCAAGCTGACCTAACTGAGCATAGCAGTTGCCCATAGCACCTTTCATGGCAGGAGCCACCATCTGGTCGTCACCGCTGAAGCTATCCAATGCTTTTACAGCTTCTTCATATTTGCCAAGGTGGGCGTAGCAGATACCTGCGTATGCTTTTGCAAGGTTAGCGGCATCCGTACCACTGTATTGATCTGCGATTTTGAGGAAACCTACATAACCGATACTGTCGCCATTCAAAGCTTCTGCGTATGCATCTGCTTCAAAATATTGTTGTCCCTGGAACAAAGCGGCTTGTGCTTTTTCTTCACGAGGCGCAGCATAAAGGTTCTTGTACATTACTATACCGGCTATGATAATAATTATAGCTAAAATTACACCGATGATAGCGTTTTTGTTCTTAATAAGAAATGCCTCAGATTGTGTGAGTGCGTCTTCCACGTTCAAGGCGTCGTTCTTCTTGTTTTGTTCTGCCATTTTTATATATTCTTTTTGTTATTATTCTTATAATAGCTAATTCGACCCGCAAAAGTAAGTTTTTTATAGCTATCAAAGAAATTTAGCGGCATCTTTTTTTATTTTACATCCGAAAACCCCGAAATTCTTCCTACTTTTGCAAGCTAACTTATCGTTGTTATATGATACTGAAACGTATATCCATACTCAATTATAAGAATTTGGAGCAAGTGGAGCTCTCTTTTTCTCCTAAGCTGAATTGTTTTTTCGGACAGAACGGCATGGGTAAGACTAATCTGTTGGATGCTGTTTACTTCCTCTCTTTCTGTAAAAGTGCCGGTAATCCTATTGATTCGCAGAACATCAGGCATGAAGCTGATTTCTTCGTTATTCAGGGTTTTTATGACGCTGCTGACGGTACACCAGAGGAGATTTATTGCGGAATGAAGCGCAGGCAGAAGAAGCAGTTCAAGCGGAATAAAAAAGAATATACCCGCTTGTCCGACCATATAGGGTTTATACCTTTGGTGATGGTATCACCTGCCGATGCAGCATTGATAGCCGGAGGAAGTGATGAACGCCGCCGGTTTATGGATGTAGTTATTTCCCAGTATGACAAGGAGTATCTGGATGCGTTGATACGGTATAACAAAGCTTTGATGCAGCGGAATACGTTGTTGAAGAGTGAAGCGCCGGTAGAAGAAGAATTGTTTCTGGTGTGGGAGGAAATGATGGCACAGGCGGGAGAAGTTGTATTTCGTAAGCGTGAGCAGTTCATCCGGGAATTTATTCCTATTTTCCAGTCTTTCTATTCCTTTATTTCTCAAGATAAGGAAAGGGTTGATTTGACTTACGACTCTCATGCACGTGATGCTTCTTTATTGGAGGTTCTGAAAGAAAGTCGTGTGCGCGACCGGATAATGGGATACTCGCTTCGTGGTGTACACAAAGATGAACTGAATATGTTGCTTGGGGATTTCCCCATCAAGCGGGAAGGTTCACAAGGGCAGAATAAAACTTATCTTGTGGCTTTGAAGTTGGCACAGTTCGATTTTCTGAAACGTACAGGAACTACCGTACCGCTACTGTTGCTTGATGATATCTTTGATAAACTGGATGCCTCGCGTGTAGAGCAAATTATCAAGTTGGTGGCCGGTGACAACTTTGGTGAGATTTTTATAACAGATACAAACCGGGAGCATTTGGATTGTATTTTACATAAAGTGGGTAGTGATTATAAGATGTTCCGTGTAGAACAAGGTGTCATATCGGAAATGGATGTTATTGCCGGAATAGGAGAGGTTGAAGAATGAAACGGAATGATGCGGAACAGATTGGCAAGTTGATACGGACTTTTCTTCGTCAGGAAAGTCTGGAGTCACCTCTAAATGAACGGCGGCTCATCAATTCATGGGGGGAAGTGCTCGGTCCGACCATTGCCTCATATACCCGGGAACTTTATATCAAGAACCAAGTACTCTACGTACATCTGACTTCCGCTGCTCTACGCCAAGAATTGATGATGGGGAGAGAACTATTGGTGCGCAACCTGAACCGCCATGTAGGCGCACAGGTGATTACAAATATTATATTTAGGTAAAGGGGAATTTATAAGAATGAAGAATTATTTACTCTTCATCCTTCATTAAAAAGTCCGTTCTTTTAATTTTCAATGCCTCCAACTCCCGTACGGCCCGGTCATAATAAACAGGGATTTCCAAATCCAGATTAAAATGTGCATCCATTCCGATGATAGCGGTACAACCTTCATTCGCAGCTATGCGCCAGAATTCCGGGCAAGGATAAGTGTTCACTTCATGGGCCTCATTGTAAGCGACATATCCGATATTATATTCCAGCGGTATATTGAGACGTGCGGCGGCGCGGCAGATATGGCGGCTGATGGATGTGCAATGGTGGTCGAATCTGGGATACGAACGCATGAACAAATCGGGATGGGCGAGACAACAATATAAACCGCTTTCCATACCTTCTATGGCACTTTCTTCATAAAGGTCGAGCATGTCGCGATTATCGGTGTGATGCCCAAAGTAGGGAAACTTCTCGTCAGTATGAAAATGATGATTTCCGAAGATAATATAATCCAGTTGATATTTTTTAATTTGTTCTTTCAACCAGGGAATGTAATCAGGGAAATACTCACATTCAAGTCCTATCTTAATATCGATTTGCTCGCGGTATTTCTCACGAAGTGCCCGTATGCTGTCCACATAGTCGGGTAATTCTTCAGGGAGCATTCTCATGTCAGCCACATAGTCGGTGCGGTACTTCCACGGAGTGTGGTCTGAAAAACCGAGAACCTCAAAACCGCCTTTAATAGCGCTGCGGACGTAGTCTTCGTCGCTTCCCGTGGCATGCATGCAGCGGGTGGTATGAGTGTGATAGTTAGTTTTCATTGTATGTTATGATTTCATCCATACGGATGTCGAACGGCTCCGCAGGAATTTCTTCTACGATTTGAAACGGGAAACAAATGCCGGTTTTGTAAGCCGAAGGAATACGGGGGAGCAAACGGTCATAATATCCTTTGCCACGCCCCAACCGGTTGCCTTTGCTGTCAAAAGCCACACCGGGAACTACGATAAGGTCAATCGAAGCATAGTCGGTAAATAATTCTCCCGTAGGTTCCTCAATGCCAAACGCACCTTGAACAAGTTCTTCAGGAGTTGTATATTTACGTACTTCCAAGTCATCGTCTACTACTACCGGAAGTAGTATCTGTTTCTTGCCGTTCCATTTCCGGATAAATTCGTGCGTATCCACTTCATCTTTCAGTGAGTGGTAAAGCAGCACGGTATGTGCCGCCCTGAAAACTGGATGTGTTTCAAGGGCGGCAAGTATTTTAGCAGACTGTGACTGAAGCGTAACGGTAGAGTTGTGAAGGGTCTTCAACAAAGCCATACGCTTGCGCAGTTCTTTTTTTCTTTCCATCATCTTTCTTTTCTTCTTCCTGATCGGATTGTTGCGGTGCCTTTGGGAAAGCATCGTCATTTTCAAGAACCTCCAGTGCTTTCTTCACGGTAGCGTCACTTTCGTTGGCATACCGTATATAAGCTTCTTTTCCTAAAATATTATAGATAATATTACCATAAAGGTTTCTTTCCAATAATTTATAAGAACGATGTATCAAAAGGTTACGTCTCTTGACACCTTTGGAGTCGGCAAAGCGTATGAACTGTTCTACAATACCCTGACGGCGCAGATATTTCAATAAATCCTGCTCATTATCAAATTCACTCAGCTTAGCACGGTTGTGGTCGGTATATTGGAAACTGAATTGTATTAGCAGACCCTTATTGCTCACTTCTATCAAATAGGAAGATATGCCGGTAGTATCTTGCGGAACGAATATATCCGGCATAATACCGCCTCCACCATAAACGGGGCGTCCCAAACCGGTGGAATAGCGCAGGCTTTCGTCAAGCTTGATACTGTCTTTGGAGAAGAACTCGCCGTGCTCATAGCGGGTGAGCCAGTCCATTTCATATTTACTGTCTTTGCCACTTTTGTATGGGCGTTGGATGCATCGTCCCGACGGAGTATAATAACGTGCGATAGTCAGGCGGATGGCGGAGCCGTCACTGAAGTCGATAGGTTGCTGAACCAATCCCTTACCGAAAGAACGGCGTCCTACGATAGTTCCACGGTCATTATCCTGGATGGCGCCGGCAAAGATTTCGCTGGCTGAAGCAGAACCTTCATCTACCAATACCACGAGCGGCATCTTCTGGCAACTGCCTGTTCCGTTGGCATACTCTTCCATGCGGGGATATTTACGTCCGTGTGTATAAACTATCAGTTTACCTTCGGGCAGGAACTCATTCACCATGCGGGTGGCGGCTTCCATATAACCACCGGTATTGCCGCGCAGGTCGATGATAAGCCCTTTGCACTTTTGATGGCTCAGTTGGGCAATCGCATTCAGTAGCTCGATATGAGAAGTGCGGCCGAACTTGCTGACCTGTATATAACCGAAGTCATCATTAATCATATAAGCTGCATCAATCGTGTTTTGCGGGATGTCACCACGCGTTATGGTGAAGTCCAGTAACTCTTTCTCGGTGGCACGCTTCACACCCAGCTTGACTTGTGAACCTTTCGGACCTTTCAGGTTACGCATGGCCTTTTCGTTTGTAAGTCCTATACCGGCGAACAGGCTGTCATTCACCATCACGATACGGTCACCCGCCATCAGTCCCACCTTCTCGGAAGGACCTCCTTGAATTACACTGTTTACGTGTATGGTATCCTCCTGTATGGTGAACTGGATACCGATACCGCTAAAACTACCTTCCAATTCCGAATTCACTTCTTCCAGTTTCTGTGCCGGAATATAAGTGGAGTGGGGGTCGAGTTCCGCCAATATCTGTGGCATGGCTTTTTCAACCAAGTCCGTCATGTTGACACTATCCACATATTGGTCGTCAACGACACGTAGCAAGGCATTCAGCTTGTTGGATGAACCGTTGATGATACCCAAACGGTTTCCTGCAAAATGCCTGGCATAAAACGTTCCGATAAGAATACCCGCCACTACGCTGATTGCGATGATGAGTGGGGTGAAGCGGGAAGAGTTTTTTGTACCCATGATATTTATTTACGATTTAACGATTTACTATTTATGATTGAAGTTACTCTCAACAATCACCTCTCAACTATCAATTGAAACAAACACTACCTCAATTCCTGCGCGTTTTAACAGTTCGATGCCGTCTTCCAAACGGTATTTCTCTGAATAGACCACGCGTTTGATACCTGCTTGGATGATAAGCTTGGCACATTCTATGCAAGGAGAAGCGGTGACATACATGGTTGCGCCGTCACTGCTGTTATTGGAACGGGCTATCTTGGTGATGGCGTTGGCTTCGGCATGTAGCACGTAGGGTTTCGTAATGTTGTCTTCATCTTCACACACGTTTTCAAAGCCCGAAGGAGTGCCGTTGTAACCGTCGGAGATAATCATTTTATCCTTCACGATTAGCGCACCTACCTGGCGGCGCTTGCAATATGAATTTTCAGCCCAGATGCTTGCCATGCGTATATAACGCTTGTCCAATGCTTCTTGTTTGATTTTAGTGGAGTCGTCCATGTCTTTACTGTATTGTTCCTGTGCTTATTGGGCGGTGAACCCCATGACCTTGGTTGTATTTTCGTCTTTAAAGTAAAGGGTCAATGATTTAGAGTCACCTTCATATTTAAAAACATTCAGCAAGCCTGCCATGAATGCTTTGGCAAGTTTGTCTGTTTCAGCTCCGGTTACTTTTCCGTTGATAGACAGCGAGCGTGCTTTTCCATCGACCTTCACGGAAGCGTCTTCAATGTTTGCCCTGATGCCGTGGGCTTTTGCCGTACCGGTAGTCTCTCCGTTCACCTCGGCTATGTCAAAGCTCAAAGTGAAGTTACCCTTCTGCTTGAGGGCTTCAAGGCTGTTTTCTTTCTCTTTGTCACTGCTCCACAAACCGCTGTAGAACTGCTCCTTACCATTTTCTGTTGTAAGACGGGCGAGTTTCCAGGTTTTCCCGTTGAAAATTTCCGCAACATCGTCTTCGTTGTTACAGGCACTGAACGTGAGGAGTGCGGCAAACATCAGCAGGCAATAACCGATAGATTTCGTATGAATTATCTTTTTCATTTCTTTATTCCGTTTCTGATTAATAATGCGTCAATAGTCGGTTCTTGTCCACGGAAGCGTTTGTAGAGCGTCATCGGATGCTCTGTTCCTCCTTTGGAAAGAATATTCTTACGGAAAGATTCGGCCACTTCCCGGTTGAAGATACCTTTCTGCTTGAACAGCGAGAAAGCGTCAGCATCCAATACTTCCGCCCATTTATAGCTGTAATATCCGGCAGAATACCCCCCCGCGAATATATGTGAGAATTGGGTACTCATGCAAGTCTCTTCCACCGTAGGAAGGATTTGCGCTTTCTCCCATGCTTTCTTCTCGTATGTTCTCACGTCTCCTTCGAACGGAGTATTGCGAGTATACCATGCCATGTCGAGAAGTCCGAAGCTGACTTGTCGCAGGCAGGCGTATGCCGCATTGAAGTTAGAAGAGTCTACAATGCGCTGCACCAGTTCGTCAGGGATAAGTTCTTCTGTCAGGTAGTGGCGGGCAAAGGTATGCAGGAATTCTTTCTCGATGGCGAAGTTTTCCATAAACTGAGAAGGAAGCTCTACGAAATCCCAATACACATTGGTTCCGCTGAGGCTGTGGTAAGTAGTGTCCGCAAACATTTCGTGCAAGCTGTGCCCGAATTCGTGGAGGAAAGTCTCTACTTCACCAAAAGTCAGCAAAGCAGGCTTGCTTTGTGTCGGTTTGGTAAAGTTCATAACGATAGAAACGTGAGGGCGGCTGTTCTCTCCCGTCTTCCCGTCTATCCACTGTCCTTTGTAACTTGTCATCCAGGCGCCCGACCGTTTACCGGCTCTGGGATGGAAGTCTGTATAGAGTACGGCAAGGTATTTTCCATCTTTATCGAAAACTTCGTAAGCGTCTACATCTTTGTGATATACCGGGATGTCCGGGCTCTTCTTGAACGTGATACCGTACAGCTTGGTTGCCAAGCCGAACACGCCCTCCTTCACCTTGTCCAATTCAAAGTAGGGGCGGAGCATTTCGTCGTCGATGTTGAATTTCTGGTCTTTCAATTTGTGGGAGTAGTATCCCCAGTCCCAAGGCATAAGGATAAAATCATCTCCCTGTTCCTGGCGTGCCAATGCCTGTACTTCGGTATATTCTTTCCTAGCAGTCGGGGTATATGCTTCCAGCAGTTGGTTCAGTAGTTTATAAACAGATTCGCTGTTTTGCGCCATACGTTCCACCAGATTGTATTCGGCGAAATTATCGTAACCCAGTAACTGTGCAATCTCCAGATGTATATTGGCTATCTTCTTCACGATTTCCAGGTTGTTGCAAGCATTGTCATGCGTACACTTCGTGTTGTAAGCCATATACAACTCATGGCGCAAGTCCCGGTTCTCGGCATAGGTCATGAAAGGCCCGTAGCTGGGGGCTTGCAAGGTAAACACCCATCCTTCGATACCCTTTTCCCGTGCCGTCTCGGCAGCGGCATCTATAGCGCTTTCCGGAAGGCCTGATAATTGGGATTGTTCGGTCAGGACAAGTTCGTAATCGTTCGTCTCTTTCAGGTTATTCTCGCTGAATTGCAGGGTCAGCAGACTGAGTTCCTTGCACAGTTCGCGATACTTCTCTTTGGCTTCTCCCTGCAAGTTCGCGCCGTTTCTGACGAAACTGTTGTAAGTATCCTCCAGTAACTTGGTTTGCTCTGGATTGAGGTTCTCCTTATCTTTCTGTTCGTAGACAGTCTTGATACGTTCAAACAATTTTTCGTTTAAACTGATATTGTTTTCATGCTCGCTCATCAGCGGCATGATTTCTTTGGCAAGTTCTTGCAGCTCATCACTGGTCTCGGCGCTGAGCAGGTTGCCGAAAACCGTATTGACGCGTTGGAGCAAATCCCCTGATTCTTCGTATGCCAATACGGTATTGGCAAAAGTCGGAGCATCGGGATTGCCGATAATGGCATCTATCTCGTCATTCTGGAGACGGATACCTTCCCGGATGGCAGGCTCGTAATGTTCAGTCTTAATCCGGTCGAAAGGAACAGTTCCGTGTGGGGCTGTATATTTTTCAAAGAAAGGGTTTGAGGTATATATCTTATTCATATTATTAACTTAAAAGTATTCTAATTGCAAAAGTGCAAAAAAAATAGGCGACTTCCTACCGAAGCCGCCTATTTTTTATTATTTTCTAACTGTATATTAGCAGTTAACTGATGCCATGTGAGCAATCAGGTCAAGAACCTTGTTAGAATAACCGATTTCGTTGTCATACCAAGATACAACTTTAACGAAAGTATCAGTCAAAGCGATACCTGCTTTAGCGTCGAAGATAGAAGTACGAGTGTCACCCAAGAAGTCAGAAGAAACAACTGCATCTTCAGTGTAACCCAGAATACCCTTCAATTCACCTTCAGAAGCTTCCTTCATGGCAGCGCAGATTTCAGCGTATGTAGCAGGCTTAGCTAAGTTAACTGTCAAGTCAACAACAGAAACGTCCAAAGTCGGAACACGCATAGACATACCGGTCAATTTGCCGTTCAATGCGGGGATAACTTTACCTACAGCCTTAGCAGCACCTGTAGAAGACGGGATGATGTTGCCAGAAGCAGCACGACCACCTCTCCAGTCTTTCATAGAAGGACCGTCAACTGTTTTCTGAGTAGCAGTTGTAGAGTGAACAGTAGTCATCAAACCATCAGTGATACCGAACTTGTCGTTCAATACCTTAGCGATAGGAGCCAAGCAGTTAGTAGTACAAGAAGCGTTAGATACGAATTGAGTACCCTTAACATAAGTCTTTTCGTTAACACCGCAAACGAACATCGGAGTGTCATCCTTAGAAGGAGCTGACATTACAACGTATTTAGCGCCGGCTTCGATGTGAGCCTGAGCTTTTTCTTTAGTCAGGAACAAACCAGTAGATTCAACTACATATTCTGCACCAACTTCATTCCATTTCAAGTCAGCAGGATTTCTTTCTGCAGTGATACGGATAGCGTTACCGTTTACAATCAGCTTGCTGTTTTCAACATCAGCTTCGATTGTTCCGTCGAACTGACCGTGCATTGTGTCATACTTCAGCATGTAAGCCAAGTAATCTACCGGGCAAAGGTCGTTAATACCAACGATTTGAATATCGTTTCTTTTCTGAGCAGCGCGGAATACGAAACGTCCGATACGTCCGAATCCATTAATACCTACTTTAATCATTTTTGTTTAAACTTTTAAAGGTTTTGTAATATTTGTTTAAAATATCTCTCTTTTCAAGAAGCATTTGTTCTTAAATGCGGTGCAAAAGTAAGAAAATGTTTTTATATTCGCACTCAAATTCATCATTAAATAATTGAAAAGATGGGAAAAAGTTCATTTTTACAGGATTTTAAGGCATTTGCCATGAAAGGCAATGTGATAGACATGGCTGTCGGTGTGATTATCGGTGGCGCGTTTGGAAAAATTGTGTCCTCCATCGTGGCGGACGTAATTATGCCACCTATCGGTTTACTGGTGGGCGGTGTCAACTTTACTGACTTGAAGTGGGTGTTGAAACCTGCCGAAGTTGTGGATGGGAAAGATATTGCCGCAGTGACGCTGAACTACGGTAACTTCCTGCAAGCGACGTTTGACTTTTTAATCATCGCTTTCTCTATCTTTTTATTTATCAGGTTGATTACCAAACTGACGGAAAAGAAGAAAGTGGAAGAACCTGCCGCTACGCCTGCACCTCCTGCTCCTACCAAAGAAGAAGTCTTGTTGACGGAAATCCGTGACCTGCTGAAAGACAGGAAGTGATTACGGGTTTGTGCCCCATGTTCCCACTGTTCTGCGTCTCAAAAATAATTAATGAAATAGGAACCGTGTGGAACTCTGGCAACTTCCCTTACGGACTGAGTGGTACAGGGTATAGGCTTGAATTGCGATTAAAAGCCTTTTAATAACTAATTAAAAGGCTTTTAATGTAGCATTAGAAGGCTTTTAATCACCTCTCTCCCTACGGGGCAGTCCGTCTGACATCTATATTGTATTAACTTCAATCAACGAATAAACTATGTTTTATAAGAAAAGTCGTGCTAAGATAGGCGGGAAGTTCAAGTGGTTTCCCCGTGCGTGTGTGTTAAAGCATCCTGTGGATACACAGGAATTGGCTGAGGCCATCAGCCGTAAATGTACGGTTACTCCGGCTGACGTGCATGCCGTCATCCGCTCCCTGCCCGAAGTAATGGCGTTCTATATGGAGAACGGGCGCAGTGTACACATGGATGGCCTCGGGTCATTTTTCTACAAATTGAGTTGCGCCGGACAGGGAGTGGATACTTCCGAGGAGGTGAGCGCAGAGCAAGTGCAGGCGGTGCGTGTGCAGTTTATTCCCGAACGCAGCAAGCAGCCGGACGGATACCATCGTGTGCTGGGCGAAGGTGTGGAGTTGGTGGAATTTGGGAAATAAATCGTATATTTTACGGTAATTCTCCTACTTTTTTCTACTTTTGCAAATCATTTATAAAATCCATAATAGACTAATATGCAAGAAAAGATTGTTATTCTTGATTTTGGTTCACAGACCACCCAGCTCATCGGCCGCCGTGTCCGCGAACTGAATGTGTATTGCGAAATTGTGCCTTACAATAAATTCCCGCAGGGGGATGAAAGTGTAAAAGGAGTTATCCTGTCGGGTAGCCCCTTTTCTGTATATGATGAGAGTGCATTCAAAGTGAATTTGGATGAAATTCGTGGACGATATCCCATATTGGGTATCTGTTACGGTGCGCAATTCATCTCTTATAGCAACGGTGGGCGGGTAGAACCTGCCGGAACCCGCGAATATGGGCGTGCGCATCTCAGTACTTTCGACCGTGAGAACATTCTTTTCAAAGGTGTGAAGGAAAATACCCAAGTATGGATGAGTCATGGCGACACGATTACTGCCGTTCCCGAGAATTTCAAGACTATTGCTTCTACGGATAAAGTGGCGATTGCCGCTTATCAGGTAAAAGGTGAAAAAATGTGGGGTGTACAGTTCCATCCGGAAGTATTCCACAGTGAGGACGGTACGCAAATGCTGCGCAACTTCGTGGTGGAGGTTTGCGGATGTAGCCAGAGTTGGAGCGCCGCATCGTTTGTAGATACCACGGTGGCTGAACTGAAAGCGCAAATAGGAAATGACCGTGTTATCCTCGGACTTAGCGGAGGGGTGGATTCTTCGGTGGCTGCCGTGTTGCTGAATCGTGCCATCGGTGACCAACTGACATGTATTTTCGTAGACCATGGCCTGCTTCGCAAGGATGAGTTCAAGAATGTAATGCACGATTATGAATGTCTGGGGCTGAATGTAATCGGTGTGGATGCCAGTGAAAAGTTCTTCAAGGACTTGGAAGGTGTCACCGAGCCTGAACAGAAGCGTAAAATCATAGGTCGTGATTTCATAGAAGTGTTCGACGCCGAAGCGCATAAGATAACCGATGCCCGCTGGTTGGCGCAGGGTACTATTTATCCTGATCGTATTGAAAGTCTGAACATCACAGGCAAGACAATTAAAAGCCATCACAATGTAGGCGGTTTGCCGGAAGAAATGAACCTGCAACTGTGCGAACCCTTGCAATGGCTGTTCAAAGATGAAGTACGCCGTGTGGGACGCGAACTGGGTATGCCGGAGCATCTGATTACCCGTCATCCTTTCCCCGGACCGGGATTGGCCGTTCGCATCTTGGGTGAGATTACACCGGAGAAGGTGCGTACCTTGCAAGATGCCGACGATATCTTTATTCGGGGTTTGCGTAGCTGGAGGGTGAAGGATGCCGATGGCAATGAGACAACACTTTATCATCAGGTGTGGCAAGCGGGTGTCATCCTGCTGCCTGTGCAAAGTGTAGGCGTGATGGGTGATGAACGTACTTACGAACGTGCTGTGGCCTTGCGTGCCGTGACTTCCACTGATGCCATGACGGCAGACTGGGCGCACTTGCCCTACGAGTTTTTAGGTAAGGTATCCAATGACATTATTAATAAGGTGAAAGGTGTGAACCGTGTCACGTATGACATCTCATCGAAGCCGCCTAGCACAATAGAGTGGGAATGATATGAACGTTTTTTTAGTAGATTACTTAATTTAAAAGATATATATAAGAATGAAACAGGACATGATTGTGATTCTAGACTTGGGAAGCAATGAAAATACGGTGCTTGCCAGAGCAATTCGCGCATTGGGCGTATATAGCGAAATTTATCCGCACGACATCACGGCGGCCGAGTTGAAAGCCTTGCCCAATGTGAAAGGTATTATCATCAACGGTGGTCCTAATAATGTGATTGACGGAGTAGCTATCGACGTACTTCCTGAAATCTATGAAGCAGGATTTCCAGTGATGGCTGCCGGACATGACAAGGCTCTGTGCGAAGTAAAGCTTCCCCGGTTTACGGACGATGTGGAGGCTATTAAAAGTGCTGTAAAATCTTTTGTGTTCGATACTTGTAAGGCTGAAACCAACTGGAACATGACGAACTTCGTGAATGACCAGATTGAGCTGATACGCCGCCAGGTAGGTGACAGGAAAGTGCTGCTTGCTTTGTCGGGTGGTGTGGACAGTTCCGTTGTTGCTGCTTTGCTGTTGAAGGCTATTGGCGCAAACTTGGTATGTGTGCATGTAAACCACGGGTTGATGCGTAAGGGTGAGTCGGAAGACGTTATTGAGATATTCAAGAACAGATTGAATGCCAACCTTGTGTATGTGGATGCTACAGACCGTTTCCTGAACAAGCTGGCCGGTGTTGCCGATCCTGAACAAAAACGTAAAATTATCGGTGGCGAATTTATCCGTGTATTTGAGGAAGAAGCTCGTAAACTCGATGGTATCGATTTCTTGGGTCAAGGTACTATCTATCCTGATATTGTAGAAAGTGGTACGAAAACTGCCAAGATGGTGAAATCACATCATAATGTAGGCGGTTTGCCCGAAGACTTGCAGTTTGAATTGGTAGAGCCTCTCCGTCAATTGTTCAAAGATGAAGTGCGCGCCTGTGGCATCGAACTCGGATTGCCGTATGAAATGGTTTATCGCCAGCCATTCCCTGGGCCGGGTTTAGGTGTCCGTTGTCTGGGAGCCATCACACGCGACCGTTTGGAAGCTGTTCGTGAATCGGATGCTATTCTGCGTGAAGAGTTCCGGTTGGCAGGTTTGGATAAGAAAGTATGGCAATACTTTACGGTTGTACCCGATTTCAAGTCTGTAGGTGTGCGTGATAACGCCCGTTCTTTCGACTGGCCTGTTATCATCCGTGCCGTCAATACGGTGGATGCCATGACTGCTACCATTGAAACGGTGGACTGGCCTATTCTGATGAAAATCACTGACCGTATCCTCAAGGAGGTGAAGAATGTCAACCGTGTTTGTTATGATATGTCTCCGAAACCTAATGCCACGATTGAGTGGGAGTGAGAAGATAATATGTATATAATTTAGGTGCGGAATTATGCGGATTTCACGGATTGATTTATCTTTTCCGTGTAATTCGCATAATTCACACTTTCTTTTTGGGGATGTCGGTTAATCGTATGTATTATCTCATATTTACTTTAAAAGCGTATGCATATTCGCCTATTGCATGAGGAAGCATGGTGATGTAAAGTCCCTCTTCTTTTTGTTCCCATTTCAACTTTTTACCGTCAGCTACAAAAATCACAGACCGAACCTTACCGGCATCTTTCTTGTTCAGATGTTTCACTTGTATGGTTTTCCCATTTCCAGGCCAGTCCATGGCAATCACGTAGACAACATTCCTTTTCGTGGTAAATCGTAAATCTTCCGCAGTGTATGTATAAAGGTTATCCGCATATTTCTTTTTATTGGCATCGGCATTTTTGCCGAATGTTCCTTCACCGTATACCTTGAAAGGTCTGGTTTCATAGATGGCTTCACCGTTCATCTTTAACCATTTCCCTATCTTCACTAGTTCTTCACGAAAAGTCTCAGGCAAGCTACCGTCGGCACGCAGACCCACATTTAGCATCATATTGCCATTCTTGCTCACGATATCTACCAGATTGTCTACAATCTGACCGGCAGTCATACGCAATTTGTCTTTGGTTATAGCTTTAGATACCGACCCCATACCGGCATCACCACCATCTTCGTTGATGTTTAGCGATTTTCCCATATAGAACCAACCCGGGTTTATGGTAGTATCTACTAGGAAAGGATTTCTTTGCAAGTCGTCTACACCTGAACATTCACGGTCGAGCGTGAATCCTGCGCGAGGGCGTTTTATAGTGAGTACTCCTTGCTGAACGCCATCCTTGGATAGTTTGGTGTTGTAAAAGTGAGCTGCCAGTTGTTGGCCGTAGATACCGTTAGGCAGCGGACCGTCAAAGTAGAGTAGGTCGGGATTGTACTTGGTAACCAGTTCTTTGGTGCGTTCATACCACTGTTGGGCAAACTCGGGTTCCTGGCGCAGGATGCGGTCGGCGGTACGTTTGCCATAAAGTCCTTCATAAGCAGGGTTCATATAGTCATAGGGTATGCCTGCGTATGGACCTTCAGAATCGGCATTGCTACCCTGGTAGAACATGTGTTCATGGCAGTAGTTGCTCAGATGGGAAGTTATGGCAAAGTGAACTCCTACCTTCTTGCAAGCTTTTTTCCAGGCACCTACGATATCTATCTTCGGACCCATCTTTACGGAATTCCAAGGTTGGTGGCTGGAGTCATATAAGTCGAAGTTGTCGTGATGAACAGCCATCACACCGATAAATTTGGCGCCTATTTCCTTATAAAAAGCGGCCAGCGAATCGGCATTGAACCGGGTTGCCTTCCACATCGGTATAAAGTCTTTGTAACCGAACTCGGAAGGATGTCCGAAGTGCTTCAAGTGATATTGATATACTTGAGGTGCATGTTTTCTGTAACCTAATATTACGTTTCCGAGCAGTGAAGAATCGGGTTCTTGATACCAATACATCCAGCGAGCGTAGTGTCCGTCGTAGCCGGGGATGGTGTTCACTCCCCAGTGCATATAGATACCGAACTTGGCATCTCGGAACCATTCAGGACACTGATAGTTGGCGGCAAGGGATGTGTCGTTGCCTTTTACCGGCCCTGTTGCTATATCGAAATGATAGGTAGCCGCGCTGGGATTGATGATGGTATCCTGTCCATAATCATCATGAGTAATCCACTGTGCTTGTGCAGTGAATGAGCAGCAGAAAAGGGAGAATAATAATTTGGCTTTCAAATAGTCCATACTATAAATATTCATATTTATTTCTATGATAATATCTGTCATGCTAAGCTTGTCAAAGCATCCCATCACTCTTTTATTTCACAAGAAGAGATGCTTTGACAAACTCAATATAAACTGATAATGCTTATTTACTTATTTTGAGGTAATGGATTTACTTATAGCGTGCTGTATCCCACCATACACGTACATTTAACCCATCACCCTTCCCGCCATTCAAGGCAGGGTTCTCGGCATTTTCTTTGTTGTTGGTTAACTCGTTATCCACATAACGCAGTTTCTTGATAAACTCACCGTTGGCAGAGTTGATGCTGGGTTCCAAACTGAGTACTACCGGATTGAGTTTCGGATATCCTGTACGGCGGCATTCGGCCCAGGCTTCATCAGCATTGGGATATATACCCAGCCATTTCTGTGTGATGATTTTCTCCAGTTTTGTTTCAAAATCATCAGTATCGTTCCATTTTACATTACCGGTAGTAATGTAGGTATCATCATTTTCGGTAGTGTATGAGTCTTTAGGAGCAAGAGTTCTCATATCGTCAAAAGAAGCCTTGATACCGTTTTCGTAGTTTTCTTTAGCATTGCCTGCACCGGCCCAGCCGCGAAGTGCGGCTTCAGCTTTCAGGAAGCATACTTCTGAATAGTTCATAACAGTAAGTGGGGGACATACTTCATGTGAATTAGGTAATGAAGCGGTTGGATCCGGTTGAAGGGAATTCCACTTGAAGCCCCACATATATCCCCAAATACCGGAATTATGCTCATTGTTATATTGGTCTAAAGCTACATCAGCTGTAGACAAACCATTGGGTACACCTTGAAAACGGGGTACACTACGGTTTTCACCTTTAACGTAAGCTTCTGTTTGAGACAATATCAGTTCCAGACGGGGGTCTGACACGCTACTTTGTTTTTGCAAAATGTCGACCAATGTTTTACTAGCTCTGAATTCGTTCCATCCACCGGCTTCAATCAGTGGGTTGTACCACGTATTAGGCATCGGTATGGTGACAGCGGCGTTGTCTGCGTTTGAAGTCATGAGTGACTCTTTTAAAGCAGCTTCTCCTTCTACTTTTGCCTTTTCGGGGTCAATAAACGCGATACGTAATGCTGCCCGAAGACGGACGGAGTTGGCAAGTTTAATCCATTTTTCTACATCACCTTGATATATCATATCCTCATCGCCATATTGCAACTGACCATAACGTGCTTCTTTCAAGATTTTTACTGCTTCTGTGAGTTCTTTGAATACATCATAGTATATATCCTTTTGAGCATCGTATGGGTTTTGTGTATCTCCATATCCGGCTTTGGTATATGGGATATCACCAAAGATATCGGTCATGCGGATAGTCATAATTGCCGTATTGATACGCATAATCTGATACATGTCACTGTACTCGGAATGGTTTTCTAAAGAAGCAGCCACTTCGCGTATGCCTCTGATGACATTTCCGTAGTAAGCGCTCCACAAACCCCGTTCCGCCCAGGAAGTATTGAACATGTAGCTATCTGATGTAAAATAGGTAGCTGTATTGGCAAAATACTGGCAATATTGGGCGGAGTAGAGTGTGGTGGCACGTTGGTAGTCACCAGCAACCAAATGATATCCTGCATTCATCATTACAGGCAGTATCAATCCCGGAGATACTTCGCTGACCGCCATAGGGTCTTTATTCATATTCTCAAAATCACCTGTGCAACTCATAGCGACAACAGATGTCAATATAATAACTATTTTATTGAGTTTCATAATTATAAGGTTGTTGTTAGAATTTTACGTTAAGTGAGAAACCTACGGTACGGGTAGAGGGCAGGGCAGCCAATTCGAAGGCTTGGAATACGTCGTCGTTGTATTGGGCAAACTCTGCATTTACGGGTGCTGCTTTGTAGAGGTTGAAAAGGTCACGGCCTACCAATGATACTTTTACATTGCTGATAGGAGTGTTCTTGAACCACATCTTAGGCAATGTGTAACCAATGGAGAGCTCACGCAGCTTCACGTAAGTAGCATCGTGCATGAATTCTTCACCTACGGGGTAGTTACCAGCCACTACGGAGTAGTATTGTTGGGATGTAATCTGCTTGGTATTTTCTTCACCGGTGGAGTTCATTATGCCGTTTACTACCATACCGTCGCGTCCAGCAAGGGTTTTGGTGGAGTTACCGGAACCACAAGCCAGGGCATCGGTCAGGGAAAGGAACTGCCCGCCGTATCTTACATCAATCAAGGCACTTAGCACAATACCTTTATATGCTAAAGTTGTATTGAAAGAACCAGTCCATTTCGGAGTCATGTTGCCGATGACTTTCGTTGACTTAGTATCGGCGATAGGTAGGCCGTTGTCGTCAACCAATATTCTGCCATCTTCATTTTTCTTGAATGCGGTAGAAACGATATCACCGAATTTTCCACCTTCATCAACTACGACCTTGCCTATTTTTACCATTGTCGTGAGGGGGAAGGTATAGCGTTTTATCTTATCGTTCAGTCTGATATTCCGGGTTGTGTTTTTACCCCAGTTTAACGTGACATCCCAGCGCCAGTCTTTGTTTTGGAAGGGAGTGGCGTTCACCATCAATTCTATACCTTTACTTTCCATTTTACCGGCGTTTACTTTTTTGTTAGTATACCCGGAGGAACCAGGAACCGGCATTGAAAGGATTTGGTTGGTGGTGGTAGATTTATAATAAGTGAAATCAATACCCAAACGGTTATTGAACATGCGATAATCAAAACCTATTTCCCAAGAGGTAGTCTTTTCCGGTTTTAAGTCAGCCAATGGATAGGTGTTATTTGTTTGAGCCGTAGTGAAGCTGCCTAATGCGCCTAGTGTATAAACATTTTCCAGTGCATAAGCACCTGTGTCATTACCTACTTGGGCGATAGAACCACGCACTTTCAGAAAATAGTCTTTGGGCATGGCGAAGATATCAGATAATATGGCACTTGCACTGAGAGAGGGGTAGAAATAAGACCAGTTACTTGAAGGTAAGGTGGACGACCAGTCATTACGGGCTGTCACATCAATATAAGCATAACCTTTATAGCCAACTGTAGCGTTACCCAATACGGAATTGACACGTTTGGATGAGAAATCCTGGGTAGCTAATTTGGTTTTACCGTTACCTAAGGATATGAAGTCGGGAATTACGGCTTCACCACTTTCTCCACGTAGCATTTTGTATTTTGTATAAACGGTAGCCGTACCCAAATTAGCGGTAACGGAGAAATCACCGAAGCGTTTATCGAAATTCACCATAAAGTCAGCATTAAATTCTTCGTGGGTGGTATTCATAATATCAATTAAGTTCTTAGGGGTTTCAGCCTTGTTATGATAAGCCTGATACTTTTGTATATCATCCGTTATACGGTCAATACCGACACGTCCTGTCACTTTAAGCCAATCTGTGA
>ULTJ01057098.1_pt1 | contig 19831 bp, 17 predicted proteins | sample 1957491 | NCBI WGS metagenome assembly ULTJ01 (sample SAMEA4835731, study PRJEB28245) | human gut metagenome | biome: gut microbiome; material: fecal sample | place: Denmark | collected 2008 | reverse complement strand
AACGGCTTCCGTCTTGTCACCGATACCATAGCTGACAGAAGCTTTCTTTCCTGCCAAAACTTTCTCAAGGTTCACAGCGCTGAAGTTTCCTAAACCACCTACACTTACGGCATCCAAACCGTTGATATTGATAATCTCTGAATTAGGGAACAATGAGCTACCACCCAGGCTGACACCCTTCATGCGGATTTCATCGGCCTTGAAGTCAGTTTTCTTGATGATAACCTTAACACCGTTGGACAGTGTCAAAGTTGTAGTATCGAATATATCATCTTTCTTTTCAGATACGATTTTACCACCCTTCGGAGCTTCTTTCATCAGTGGCTCGTCAGATACCTTGTCTACGTATGCCGTCAATTTCTCAGCTTTTACATCTTTCAGGATTTTCTTGATTGCATCTTCCGAAGGTATTTTCAATCCTTCTTTTTCAGGAGCGAGGATGGCAACTACCTGATTGCTGTCCGTTACGAGTTCCTGCATCATCTGGTTCAGCGCTGCTACGGGGATGGCAGGAGCAATCTGGTTGATGATGGCATATTCGTTTTCAATGCCCGGGATAGGTTCGTTATCAAGGAAATGACGGACATATTCGTTCACATACTCCTCGTTCTTGCGCTTGTCGCGTTCGTTGAAAGCCGATTCCAGCTGGCGCAAATATTCAGCGCGGGCACGGTTGTATTCTGTTTCGGTAAATCCGAACTGGCGTGCACGTTCAGTCTCGCGAAGCAGGGCGGCGATACCGTTTTCTATGGCATCTTCCTTGCAAACCACGATACCTGTAAATGCATCCTTTGTTTTAGCGACAAAGAAATCATCATCGTATGTAGTGGCGTAGATATACGGAGGATTGGCTGTTTGTACCAATTCGTTCAAACGCGCATTCAGCATGTTGTTGATAAGGGTAGTCGCATAGTCTTGCAGCAGATAGCCCATGTTGGTCTTTTCAGCATCAGGGGTAGTTTCATGCTTGTTGAAGACTAAAGCCTGTACGTTGGGCTGTTCCTTGTCTTTATAGATAATAACAATAGGTTCCTTGTTGTCATTTACCGGATAATATTCACGCTTGGCAGCATTGGGCTGTGCGGGGATGTCGGAGAAAATCTTCTTGATTTGAGCTTCGATGGCGTCTACGTCCACATCACCTACCACAACGATACCTTGCAAGTCGGGACGATACCATTTTTCATAATAATCTCTCAAAGTCTGAGGTTTGAAGTTCATTACCACCTCCATGGTTCCGATAGGGAAACAGTGGGCATACTTGGTTCCTTCAAACATCACGGGCAACATCTTTTCCTGGAAACGCTGGATGGCACTCATGCGGGTACGCCATTCTTCGTTGATAACTCCACGTTCCTTGTCTATTTCTTTCGGGTCGAGAGTGAGGTCGTTACTCCAGTCGTGCAGAATCAGCAGGCAAGAGTCGATAGCTCCCGGAGTAGTTACGGGGACATTGGAGATATTGTATACGGTTTCGTCAACGGAAGTATAAGCGTTCAGGTTTTCGCCGAACTTCACACCGATACGTTCCAGATATTGTTTCAATGCGTCACCGGGGAAGTGAGTCGTTCCATTGAAACACATGTGCTCCAGGAAGTGGGCAAGACCGCGTTGGCTTTCTTCTTCCTGAATAGAACCTACTTTCTGGGCAATGTAGAAATCAGCCCGGTTGGCAGGAAGGTTGTTCTTGCGGATGTAATACGTCAATCCGTTGTCTAATTTACCTATGCGTACGTTTTTGTCAACGGGGATAGGCGGCATTTGCTGGGCAAATACTTGTTGAAAGTTGCAGCAAATTATCAGTGCTACAATCCATAAACTGCGTAATAAATGTTTCATTATAGTTGTTTAATTAAAATGTTCTTTGACCTATATGTCGGCTAGCGGAATAATAAATCACAATGGAATGGAAAAAATTATTCTTTGATAGCTTCATGGATACGAACCAACTTAGTCAACAAGCCTTCCAGCAGGTCTAGTTTCAACATATTGGCGCCATCGCTCTTAGCCACAGCGGGGTTCTCGTGAGTTTCAATAAATAAGCCGTCCACACCCACTGCAACGCCGGCTTTGGCAACCGTTTCAATCAACTGGGGCATACCGCCGGTGACTCCGCTGGTCTGGTTGGGCTGTTGCAGGGAGTGGGTCACATCCAGAATGACGGGGAAACCGAAAGCCTGCATTTCAGGGATACCGCGATAATCAATCACCAAGTCCTGGTAGCCGAACGTCGTACCGCGTTCCGTGAGCATCACATTCTTATTTCCCGCTTCCACCACTTTATCTGCCGCAAAACGCATGGCAAGAGGGGAGAGGAACTGACCTTTCTTGATATTGATAATCTTGCCCGTCTTGGCGGCGGCTATCAGCAAGTCCGTCTGGCGGCAAAGAAAAGCGGGGATTTGCAGTATATCCACGTACTCCGCCGCCATCGTAGCCTCTTCTGCGGCATGGATATCCGTCACGGTAGGAACTCCGAACGTGTCGTGTACTTTCTTTAATATTTTCAATGCTTTCTCGTCACCGATACCCATGAAAGAGTCCAGGCGCGAGCGATTGGCTTTGCGGTAAGAACCTTTAAATACGTATGGGATTTGCAGTTTATCGGTGATGGTTACTATACGCTCTGCGATGCGCATCGCCATTTCTTCTCCTTCGATGACGCAAGGACCTGCCAAAAGAAAGAAGTTACCGGCAGGATTATTTTTCAGTTCAATCATATCTTATTTTTATTTAATTGGGTATAATCAGCGTTATCGCCTCATGCATCACCCCGATGTCCAGCGGGAAGTGCCGGTCAAGGATACGTCCGTCCAAATCGACAGAAGCGTTTTGCGCGCGAAGCACCTTGACTTTCTGCGTGCGGTAGGGCATCACGACTTTATGGTTCAGGATTCTGCCTTGGATAAGCATCCATAGCCCCGACCAAAGCTGCAACAGCTCCGGACGATAGATTACGGAAACATCCAGCCAGCCATTATAGGGCACGGCGCTTGGCGCCTGTCCATATCCCCATGCGCTTCCTATGCAAACCGTCATGATGCGTCCACGTATGTGCTCACCGTTTATCTTCAGATGCATGCGGTATAATTTACGTTCAAAAATGATGGAGAGTAGCGCCATGAAATAGGAGAGGAATTTCACTCCCCAGAAACGTTTGCACTGGTCGGTAATCTTCACGATACGTGCGCCGAGTCCTATGTTGATGGCGTTCAGGAAATAGCGTGTCAGATGTTTCTCACCATCATAGTAATAGCAGGTGCCGACGTCTATCTTCCTGCGCCGGTTGTTGATGATGCAATCTACCGCTTTCTTGTATTCGGAACTCATTTCCCAATAGTCGGCAAAATCGTTACCTATGCCGTTTGGGATAATTCCGATGGCTATGTTTTCCTTATCTTCCGCATTGGAGAGCATGATGCCGTTGATAGCGTCGTTCAAAGCGCCGTCACCACCCACAATGACGATGGTGCGGTAACCGTTGTTGGCTAGGATACCTGCTAGGCGCTCTACCGAACCAAACCCCTCGGACTGCACGTAGTCGTAAGACACGCCTTTGCCGTCCATGTATTCTTTAATTTCTTTCCACCGTTTCTGCACCTTTCGTGTTCCGGCTTTAGGGTTATATATCACACCCCACTTTTCGGGTTCTACGCTCATGAGTTTATTTACGATTAGACTATTTACTATTTACGATTGAAGTTACTCTCTAACTATCAACTATCATTTATCAACTATCAACTGCCAAAAGTACTAAATCTCTTTGAGTTTTGCCTTTACAAAGGCAATCTTTTCTTGCATCGGCAGGCGGGCATCTATCCAATGGATGGTGAAACCGCGTCTTTCCATACCCCGGAACCAGGTCATCTGCCGTTTGGCAAACTGATGGATGGCGATTTCCAGTTGGCTGAACATTTCGTCGTAGGTCAGTTGGCCGATGGCATAAAGCGTCAGGTATTTGTATTCCAGTCCGTAATAAATAAGGTCGTCCGGTTTAATGCCTTGTTCTATCAGCCGGCGCACTTCATCCACCATACCTTCATCCAGCCGTTGGCGCAGGCGACGGGTTATCTTCTCACGGCGAAGTTCCCGGTCGATATCCACGCCGATGATGAGGCTGTTCAGTGTTGGAAACGTGCGCTCGTCCACCGGAGTATGCGCATAATATTCCTCAATCTCAATGGCGCGGATGGCACGTTTGGCAGTATCCACGTCCGTGGTATTATGCAGGCTTTTATAACCTTTCAGGATATCAGTCAATTCTTCCAGGGATTTGCCCGCCAAGCCGGAACGTAACTCCGGATTTTCGGGTACGGGCAGTAACCTGTAGCCTCTCAGTACGGATTCCAGATACATTCCGGTTCCTCCACATAGAACGGGCAGGCGGCCTTTTTGTTTAATAGTCTCGTATGCATCCAGAAAATCACGCTGGTACTCAAAAACATTGTATTTGTAGCCCGGATTGGCAATGTCAATCAAGTGATAGGATATTTGTTTCCCGTTTACGGTGTAGTCGGCAAGGTCTTTCCCGGTGCCGAGGTCCATACCCCGGTAGATTTGCCGGGAGTCGGCACTAATGATTTCCGTATCCAGTTCGGCGGCAAGCGCGGCGGCAAACGGGGTTTTCCCCGAAGCGGTAGGACCCAATATGGCGATTAAATCATAGTCAGGCATATCTCTGATTTTGTTAATTTGAACACAAAGATATGAAAAAGGAAGTGAAAAACAGAGGCTTACTTCTTAAATGGTGTTATAAAACATACTTTTTCTCTTGGATAATTTGCGGAAATCTCAAAAGTGCGTACATTTGCAATGTGTTTTTCATAGTATTAGATTTAAGGTTAACAAAGGTTGGAGTACAGCGGTACTCCTTTTTTTATGCCCTAAAGTCAAGGTGCATCCATATATTGAAATAAGGGATGAAGCAATGTAGTTCAGGTCTTTCCAGCATCGGAGGGTGCTTTCGGGGATACCATGTTTTTCCGATACTTGTTTGATAGTGAGCCATTCAGCCATGCCGATGCCTCCTTTCTTCACTGTGACGCAATGTCTTTTTGTTTCGTTTGTCCATACCTAATCGAATATTTATGAACGCCCGCATACTGATAGGTATCCAATAGACACAACAGACCGGACGCTGAGTTCATATTTATCCGCAAAGAGGTACAGCCAAGCACCCATAACATCCAATAAATATGTTCACACGTCCGGCCCTACGCCGTACGCATAAAAACTATTCATTGGGATGTTTTTTGCTTTAATGAAATTTTGGTCGTTTACTTGCCGCAAAAAAGTTTCAATGCGAGTTGTATTTCTCCTCAACTCTTCAAGGTGCAAATATAAAGGTTCTTATGGGAACGGCAAAAATAACAATGAGGAATTTATGGGAAGTAAGGAAATAAGGGGGAATAGCAACCGGAAGGAAGTTTATTCCTTAGTGGTTTTGAATTAATTGACAAGTTAACAAGTTGACAAGTTAACGAGGGCTGCGCAACCAGAGCCAACGCGTAGCTCCTTGTCAACTTGTTAACTCGTCAACTCGTTTCCTTCATTTCCATTCTGTTATGGACTATATAGGGATTTAATTCACCACAGAGGACACAGAGGTCACAGAGCTGTGTCCTCTGTGGTGAAAAGAAACTTTTCATAATTTCCGTCCCGCCCCTTCTTTCCTCAAGAAGCTGGCGGGACGTTCCGTTTCCGGCACGTCAGAGGTTTGTAAAAGAAGAAGCGGCAAGCCGCTAACTAATAGTAAATTATCGCTCTTTGACGTCCGGGAAACGGAAATTATGGTTATCTTTGCAACTAAGGTAGATACAAAAGAACAGAAGATATGGATAATGAGATAAAAAATAAAGTAACTTACATAATATATTGTATTAATGCCTTTGCCGTTCGTTATAATCTGGCTGCAAAGCAAGCATACACCTATTTGCGACGTTTCAAAGGCATTGATTTCCTAAATGATTGCTACGAAGCCGAACATCTGCTGTCCCTTAACGACGCAGTAGAAGACTTGTCTGTCATCTGCAAAAGGAATGGAGGAGCACTGATATGAAACTCTACCTCGGTTCCAATCAGGAGATTTTTGCAATAGATTTATCTCTCTGCAAACCTAACAAAGACTTTGGACAGGGCTTTTACCTGACTGACATGAAACAACAAGCTGAAGAGATGGCTAAACGACGGGTTCGCATTTCAGGACATGGGTTACCTGTGGTGACTACCTACGAAATAAATGAAGAAGTATTCGACTTTGCAGATTTGAAAGTCAAGGTCTTTGACAGCCCTTGCAAAGAATGGGCTTTATTTATTTTGCAGAACAGAAATGAAAAGCAACCGGATGACATGCCCATTTATGATATTGTGGCAGGTCCTGTAGCTGACGACGGAGTTACCTTTCAGTTAGAACGTTATGCCAACGGACTTATAACTCTTGATACATTGGTTGAAGAGCTTACTTACAGAAAGCTGAATCATCAATATTATTTTGGAACAGAAAAAGCAATCTCTTATTTGAAAAAGTTATGACGAAAGAACAGCAATTCCTGATAGATAATATTGTGGAAAAGTTAACATTACTGGTTATGGAAGATTTTCATGTCAATATGATTGATGCGCTTGATATGGTATATAACTCCCAACTCTATGAAAAATTAGTTGATCCGGAGACGGGATTGTACTTAGGAAGCCCTCTATATAACTATTCTTACTTGAAAAAAGAATTGACCACAGGAAAAATAATATAAAGCACGAATGCTGAAGTTTTTGACCATTCAGTTTTAAAAAGAGTCATAACTGGGGAAATAAAAAGCTTGTCCTGAGCACGCTGATTTGACGGGAAGCGCGGTAAACATGCAAATGTTTGCCGGTTAAGATGCACAGTTTATAGCCCGCTTTAGATACATGGCGCAAGATATTAATAGTCCTTAATAGGAAGGAGAAGACCAGTCCAAAGAAACCTTACTGCCTTTAATGCACAAGATGCCATCTTGTGCTACATAAGATGCCAACTCATGCAACACAAGATGGCATCTTGTGCATTGAAGACGGCAGGCCTTCAATTCCTGTCTTTTTAGTGTTCCTTTCCTTCTCTCTTCTTATCCCGGTGGTGGCGCATTATGGGCTGTGCTGTTTACTTTAATTCGCGTGCCTGTATTCATTGGGTGAGCATCCCACTACCTTTTTAAATAATCGTGTAAAGTGTTGGGGATATTTAAATCCCAAGTCGTATGCCACTTCACTGATAGATTTGCCGGTATCGAATATTCTCTCCTTGGCTGTAGCAATCAGTTTCAGTTGGATGTGCTCTTGGGGGGAATTACCGGTCTCTTTCTTGATTAAATCCCCGAAATAATTGGGAGAAAGATGTAGCTGCTCTGCGCAATATTGTACGGAGGGCAGACCGATTTCCTGCGGTTTGTCGGAAAGGAAGTAATCGTTCAGCAGATATTCGAATTTCGTTAGGATATCCTTGTTGGCATTGCTGCGCGTAATGAACTGGCGGTCGTAAAAGCGCATGCAATAGTTAAGCAACAACTCGATATTGTTGACGATAAGGTTCTTGCTGTGCTTATCGATGGAGTGTTGCAGTTCTTCTTCGATGTTGTGCAGGCATTCCAGAAATATTCTGCGCTCCTGTTCGGATAAGTGCAAGGCTTCGTTCGATTCGTATGAAAAGAAAGTATATTCGTGCATCTTGCGTGCCAGGGAAGTGCCGCGAAGCAAGTCGGGATGAAAAACCAGCGCATAACCTTTGGGTTGGAACACTTCTCCGTTGTTGGATATTCCGGCAATCTGCCCCGGAGCCAGGAATACGAGCGTACCTTCCTGATAATCGTAGAAATTCCGTCCATAGCGCATGTCACCGCACTTAATTTCTTTCAGGAAAATGGTATAGAAACCGAAGCGTTGACGATGATGCAACATAGGGGCGCATTTGGACCAATCGACCACGCTTATCAACGGATGCAGGGTTTCAACACCCACAAGTTCATTGTACTGGCATACATGATCGAGTCTGATAAGTTCTTCCATATTCTTATATATCTTGAGGTTGTGGCAAAGTTAATGCTTTTCCCGTATATATAATAAGATGTATGTCGTCAATCTGTAATAATGGTACATGTTTCTGTAATTTGTATAAGCCGGTGGAGTGATGCCACCTGTTTATGAGTTATGAAACGTTCGTTCTCCTTATCGGTTCTTGTTTAGCAACTCACCGCTGGGGCACTCAAAATTGCTGATTGGAAGATGTACCTGTTTCAGTTCATCCAGTTCGTGTATGGGGCGTTCGAGGTCATTGGGTATGGGCATACCGGAGAACTGCCCGAAATAGAGCAAACAGGCGTCTTTCCACCAAACGGCGTCACGTACTTGTATCTTCAAGCGCGACCGGACTTCATTAAAGAGCTCTTTATCGATATATTCTTCCGCAGAATCCCATATCTTCTGGAACTCTCTGACTTGCCGTACACCGTGGTCGTAGTGGCGGCAGAGTTCTTCCCACAAGGTTTGTCCGCTTTTCATCCGGTGTGTCCATGGAACGTGGTGAAACCAGAGGAGGTATTGTTCGGGACAGGTATCAAGGTTATCGTATTGCTTTGCCAATTCTTCGGGATATTGAGCGGTAGAATTACTTCCGGTGCTGCTGCGGTTGAAACCAATCCCGTTCTTATCTGCTTTGTGATAATAAGACGGCATCCAGTCGGGACGGGCACCGGGTATATCGCACCATGGTTCGGGACCGTAATGATGTCCCCAGGCAAAGAGGTGGTGCAGACCTAGCGGCATCATATAATTTACTACGGCCTCACGGCTGTCAAGCATCATCTTCTTCAATTGACGGCTGATAGTTGATAATTGGTGTCCCATTAAATAAAGCCATTCGTCCGCTATGGTTTCCGAAGATAAGGCTGGATTCCAGGCGAGACGTCCGAAGGCATACCAATTGGCTTGGGCAAAGGGATGGCCGCACCAGTTGGCATCTGTACCGATATTGGCCACCCCGGCGATTGCCTTTAGGGAGAGCGGGGGGACAAGCTCGAAAAATTCTTTCCACATCGGGGCCAGATAGGCAAGATGATTGGAGTGTCCCAGGTACTCTTGTGTGATTTGGAACTCGGCCATCAAGGGGGTATGTGGCATTGCGGTGAACAAAGGACTATATGGTTCACGAGGTTGGAAGTCTACCGAGCCGTTCTTGATTTGTATAATGACATTATCGCGAAACTGCCCGTCTAAAGGTTTGAATTCCAAGTCTGGATAAGCACTTATAGGGGAATCAGTAAATATGATGTGAAAGAAAACCGATTTATCAATTATTATTCGGGTGACGGTTTGCAGGGAAATGAATTCACTCACGGTGCTTTCTATAAGGATAAGAGTGGTAAGATTTATTTTGGAGGCGTCAATGGCATAACCTGTTTTTCTCCGGAGAGTATCGGTAGTGTTTCTAAAGAAATGGAAGTGTGGATTACAGATTTCTATATTTTCAATGAACCGGTACATAAGAATTCCCTATCAGGAGGAGAGCCTATTATTAGCACTTCCGTACAAGAAGCGAATCTTTTCCGGTTATCCCATCAGGACAATACTTTCAGCGTTGCATTCTCTACGTTGCAATACAATAACCCCGAACAGATTTCTTATCAATATAAGATTGATGAATTGAGTCCCCAATGGTTTATTACCGAACCCGGAGTAAACCGTGTGACCTATAATAACCTGCGTCCCGGTAAATATACATTCCGGGTACGTGCACTTAATCACGGTAATTCTTCTGAGATGAAAATAGTAAAGATTCTGATTACTCCCCCTTGGTATCAGACTTGGTGGGCTTATTTCATCTATGCTGTTTTGATAGGATTGCTGATTTTGGGTATCGTGAGCTATATCCTTTCCCGTATGCGTCATCGCCGTGAAATAATGAAGCGGGAACATGCCGAACAGTTGAATGAAGCCAAGCTACAATTCTTTATCAATATCTCTCATGAGATACGTACCCCGATGACGCTTATCATCAATCCATTGGAGAAGTTGCTGGCAGAGCAGAAAGATGGAGAGTTGCATAAGACGTATCTGATGATTTACCGTAATGCCCAACGTATCTTACGCTTGATAAACCAGCTGATGGATATTCGTAAATTGGACAAAGGACAGATGTTTATGAAGTTCCGGGAAACGGACATAGTGGGGTTCATCAATGATGTGATGCAGACATTTGAATATCTGTCGCATAAAAAGCATATCCGGTTTACCTTTGAACACGAAATGCCGATACTGAAAGCGTGGGTCGATTTGAATAATTTTGATAAAGTATTGATGAATATCCTTTCAAATGCTTTCAAATATACTCCTGAGGAGGGAGAGATACAAGTCAGCCTGACTACCGGACGAGATATAACACGCAGGGATGCATTGCGCGAGTACTTTCAGATAGTAGTGACAGATAGCGGCATCGGTATAGATAGGAATATGATAGAACGTATCTTTGAACGTTTCTATCAGATAGATAATGATGTGACGAAATCCAATTTCGGTACAGGTATCGGTCTCCATTTGTCCCGTTCATTAGTGCAGTTGCATCACGGAATTATATTTGCCGAGAACCGGGAAAATGTTCCGGGCTGCCGTTTCATTATTCGTCTTCCTTTGGGTTCGGCGCATTTGCGGGCAGATGAATTGGAAAGGATAGAGGTTGAAGAGGTGAAGCCGAAGCATAATTCCGCATCTGCATCGACATTCACGAAGTTGGAGGAAGAATTATTGGAAGCGGATAAGCCGAAGGCAGGTAAGTCGAAAACTCATTTACATATATTAGTGGTAGAAGATGAGGAAGAAATCAGGTCTTACTTGAAGTCTGAATTATCCGATGAATATAAAGTGGAAACCTGCAATAATGGCAAAGAAGCTTATGATTTTATTTTAAGGTCTACTCCCGACTTGGTAATTTCGGATATTATGATGCCCGAAATGGATGGATTGACTTTGTGCCGTAAGCTGAAGCAAAATACCAATGTAAACCATATCCCATTAATTTTGTTGACTGCCAAGTCCAAACCGGAAGATACTCTTGAAGGTATGGAAATAGGTGCGGATGCCTACATGGTGAAACCTTTCAATACAGAACTTCTGAAAAGCACGATTGCCAATCTGATAGCCAATCGCCGTATGCTGCGCAATAAGTTTAGCGGAGCGCAACAACAAGAGGATAGAATAGAGAAAATCTCTATGAAGTCGAGCGATGAGATATTGATGAGTAAAATAATGAAAGTGATTAATGAACATCTGGACGATCCCACGTTGAACGTTGAAATGCTTGCCGCCGAGGTTGGATTGAGCCGTGTACATGTGCATCGCAAGTTGAAAGAACTCACGAATCTCTCAACCCGTGATTTCATCAAGAATATCCGGTTACAGCAAGCTGCCGTTCTGTTATCACAAGATAAAGGACTGACAATATCCGAAATAGCTTATGCCACCGGATACGCAAGTCTGTCTCATTTCTCCAGTTCTTTCCGAGAGAAGTATGGAATGTCACCTAAAGAATATATGAATAGGCAATAGAAAAAAAGTATTTTATCCTTATATACTAATTGATCTTTCCTTTCCATATATTCATAATCTTTCTCCGTATGGTCAGTATGTTCAGCAGAGATACTGCAAGAAACAATAGGCAGCCCATCAGTATGCAGGGCAGCAGTGAGCCTGTCGCCAGTTGGGGGAACAGGGCGCGAATTACCTCAGTGTAGTAGATGCGAATCCATGTCACTCCGCATACGGATAATAACAGGACTACTAGATTAAGGCTTACAGTGAGAATGTTATAAGGGAGTGCTACGCGGACAGGACTGTATCCTATCAATAGCAGGTTTTCCAGTTTTACCGTATTCTTCTGGAGTAGCAGGAAAATGCTGAGCATCAGGATGTAGAACGACAGGATGCTGATGAACAAGCCTACACCCATGACGATGCCGGTGATGAGACGCAGGAAGTAAGTGGTTTTGCCTGCATCCAGATTGTCACCTTCCGTTTCGTAATTCTTTTCCTGGAAGTATTGGGCGATAGCGGCATCTGTGGGGTTCTTCACTTCTATGATGAGACGTGAAGGCTGTGCTTCTTTCTCAGGGGCAAAAGCTTTGTTTGCCCAACTCATGAACGATTGGGGGACAAGAATTGTATTCAGCCGGTTGGAAAATCCTACGATATTGCCTTTATATTGCTCTGTACGTCCGTTGCCACGCATCATGATATCCATTTGTATCAGGCTCATCAAGCCTTCCGACAGTTTGGGGAGACTACGGCTTTGGGCGAAACCGAAGTTGTAGAGGTTCAGATAATTACGGGGAATAATGATAGGAATGACTTTTGAGCCTTCATCAAAATGCCATTTATCCAGATTGACATCTACGTATTCATCAGGCACGGATTCAAAGAACATTTCCGTGGAGAGGTGGATACCTGCTTCTTGCATGCCCAGTCCGGCGGATACTTTGAAAAGGGAAGGGGTGAATGCCCCCACGTTGCGGGTAAAGGATTGTTCTTCCAGCTCTTTAATTTCATCCTTGGAGAAGGTATTGCTTTTTCCCGCAAAGCTGCCAAGGGTACTGATTTTCTTGGTGGCAATGATGTAGTCCTTCTTCATGAAGCTGTCGCCTTGCGTGAAGACAGGTAGGACGTCCTGGTAGAATTGTACACTAAGCAGCACAATCATCATGCCGAAAAGATTGGCGAGAAAAAAGCCGGACAGCTGACCGAGGCTGATATGCTGACGGAGAAGTTTCCAAACGAGTTTGTTCATTGTACAATAGTTTTAATGAAGAATTAAGAATGAAGAATGAAGAATTGCCTTGCGGCATGTTTGCATAGCGCAGCCAAATTCTTCATTCTTCATTATAATTGTAATACCTTATCATAATTCAACTCCAGATGTTTCCCAATAGAAGTTACAATAATTCCTGCCCCCTGCTTCCCGGCTTCTTCCACAAGCAATCTGCTCATAACCGCACTGTTCTTATCATCCAGATGGCTGATGGGTTCATCTAGGAAAATGAAATCGAAAGGTTGGCAGAGACTGCGGATGAAAGCTACGCGTTGTTGCTGTCCGTAAGAGAGCTTGCCGGCTTTTTCGTTTACCTTGTCGGTGATGCCGAGAGTTTCAAAAAGAGAGAGAATTTCTTTTTTCTTTTTGTAGTTGGTGAGCCGGTTCTTCAATTGCACGTTTTCAAGGGCTGTCAATTCGGGAAAGATGCGCAACTCCTGAAAAAGGATACTGAGTGAATGCTTGCGCATATCTACCCATTCGTTGACGGAAAAGGAACGTATATTCCTTTCGTCGAAGTTGATGATGCCCTGATAGTCCCGCCGGTATCCGTAGATATAACTGCAAAGGGACGATTTGCCGGTGCCCGAGGCGGCTTCAATCAAATAACGTTTCCCCTTGCTGAAAACCAAATCTTGATGCCATACGTCGGAGGTAACGGCATCACGGTCGACAAACACTTGGGGTAGTGTTTGCCGTAGGTGAATGCTATTCATTAATCATTAAACATTTATCGTTGATTACATTCCCGCGAATTCCTTGATAAAGTCTACGATTTGTTTCAAGGCATTTACGTCTTTATCCTTTAGTTGCAGGGTGAGGTTGGACTTCGTGTCGCTACCGGTTACATCCAGATAAGAAATCTTATCGACAAGAGCATAGTAAGTGGCGTATTCCTTACCGCCATAACCTACCAGCATTTTCACTACCGGCAGGGCGAGAATAGCTTCTACGTTTAGTACAAAAGCAGAACGCTTTCCTTTGATGACGGAAGCATATCCTGTGTCTTGTACAGACGGTTTAACAGGTTTGCAAATGTTCTTGTACAGCAATTCGTCATTGGTGGCATACAACTGCTTGTCGCGTATGCCGAAGAAGATATTGATGGAACGTGATTTATAAACATATTCATCTTCACCCAATTTTACGATATCTTCTCCGTTACCTAAGCTCAGTTCACCCTTTTTGTCGTATAAAGCTTGCAAGGCGCTGTTGTTCTTCACGCTGGCGTATGCCAGGAAAGTAGGGGCATTATTGCTCATTGTCACATTGACAAGCCCTATGGTGATATCTTCCTGGAAAGCATTGAATAAATCTTTCACTTCATCGGCTTTTGAAATCGAGAAGTTCTTGCGGAAGGTTTCGTTATCTTGCAGCACCTTGTAAAATTCTTCACCATTGATGCCCATGCTGACCAGTGCCAACGTAGATTTTGGGAAATATTTCAAGAACGTGTTCTCGATGGGAAGCGTGCTTTTTGCTTGTTTTTCAAGCATCGCTTTCAGTTCTGCGTTTTCAGTAAAGTTCTCTGCATCCAGTGATATTTTTCCTTTTTCAAAAGACAAGTTTCCGATAAGAGTCAAGTCTTTCAGGTCAAAGTCTTTCGGCATGGCATAGTTTATCTGCTTGAAATATTCGCCGAAGGCGTTTGAAAGAGAAACAAGGAAATCGATATCGCCACTTTGTTTCTGCATCTTCAAGAATGCGGGTTTGCTGCTGATGCTGTTTGCTTCCGTCTGTTTCAGTAAAACGCTGATGTCCTTTTTGGCCTTTTCCAGTTGGGAGTTGCTATCGTAGCTTGCAATCAGCGCAACAGAGGGGGTAAAAGCTATCAAAACGTCATTCTCAACTTTTACGAAACTGTAGCCGTCGGCTTCTTGTATCGTAGTACATACTTTTTCTTTCTCCATCGCCTTGAGGAAAGCGCGAAGGTCGTCCTCATTGGTTACTTTGAGTACTCCTGCGGCGGTAGAGCTAAACGAAGGAGAGTTAAATAAATAGATGGGTGCGTTGATGTCTACTCCCGACTTGGAAGGGTCTTTCATTATCGCTTCCAACTGTTGGTAGGTGTCGGCTTTCATGCCGCTTTTCAACGCGTCGGTCAATTTCGTCAGGGCTTCTTTGTTCTCTTTGTCTTTCACTCCGGCTTTTTCTGCCAACGCTTTCACGTTGAAGGCTACTACCGAGGCGTCGGCCGGGATTACGTTGGTGTATTCCGCTTTCTTGGAACAAGCGCTTACAAATACAATCAGCACTGCCAGTACCGAGAGGTGGGATAATAAACTCTTTTTCATGTTCTTATTGTTTTGATGGGTATTATTGGTTTTGCAGGTTTAAGATGTGGCATGCCACCAGGGCGGCTGTCTCGGTTCGTAGTCGGGAGCGTCCCAGGCTGATGGGGACAAAACCGTTTTCAATGGCTTTCTTCACCTCTTCTTCGCTGAAGTCGCCTTCGGGACCGATGAGCACAAGAGCGTCTTCACCCGGGCGCAAAATATCTTTTAGCAGTGGCTTTTCTCCTTCGTAACAGTGGGCTATGAACTTCTGGCCACTGAATGGTTGCGTGATGAACTTGTTGAATTCCGTCATTTCATTCAGTTTGGGCAGACGTGCCTTGAGCGATTGCTTGATGGCGGATACCAGTATCTTGGCAATGCGTTCTGTCTTGATGACCTTGCGCTCGGAGAAACGGCAATTCAGGAAAGTCAGTTCGTCGAAGCCTATTTCGGTAGCTTTCTCGGCAAACCATTCCGTACGGTCCATATTCTTAGTGGGCGCCATGGCTATGTGCAAATGTCCGCTCCACAAGGTTTCTTGGGGAATAGTCTCCAAGATGTTGACAAGGCAACGTTTGTTGGTGGCGGTACTGATTTCGGCACGGTAGAAGTTTCCTTTGCCGTCGGTAAGCGTCACTTCGTCACCCGCTTGCAGCCGCAGTACGCGGACGGCATGGGCGGCTTCTTCGTCGGGTAACTCTGCATGGATTTGTATATCGGGAGTGTAGAATACGTGCATCTTTTGAGTTTTTTATTTCTGTTGATTGATTAAGTCCCTTAATTGGGCGGCTCGTTCATAATCTTCTTCATTTACTGCCTTTTGAAGAGCTTCTTTTAGCTTTTCCAGCCTATCTTCTTGTGAAGATTCATCCGTATCCGCGTCTTGGTCATCGGGAGCGGCATTTCCTTCTGTTTTTACACGCTCGGATTCCAGGATATCCTCATAGATGAGGATGGGGGCGTTCATGCGCAAGGCAAGTGACACTGCATCACTGGTGCGGGCGTCTACACGGAGAATTGTTTCTTCCGCTTTCAGGTAGAGGTAGGAATAGAAAACCCCGTTGTCTACCTTATATATAAGTACACGCATCAACTTCACTCCCAGCACTTCGAGTACGGAGGCAAACAAATTGTGTGTTAATGGGCGCGGAGGGACAATTCCTTTCATCTCGATAATCATTGCCTGTGCTTCGGAGGCGCCGATGATGACGGGCAGCTTACGTGAGCCGTCCACTTCGCCCAGAACCATGGCGTAAGCGCCTGCTTGCGCCTGGCTGTTGGAAATGTTCAGTACTTGTAGTTCAATCTTCTTTTTGTTCATTTATTCTTAATCTCCTTTTCCTTTCTTATGCTGTCTCTTCCGGACGATGTTTGTACCTGAATATGAGGGCAAACAAGATGCCAACCACTAAAGCGTATGCGGCAAAAATGTACCATACACTGCTCCAGTCGCCCACTGTGTAGAGGCTGCCTTCAAATTCAACGGAATGGGTGAAATGACTCACCACAGCCTGGGCGCAAAGTGTGCCCACCGTGGCTCCGATGCCGTTTGTCATGATGACAAACAGGCCTTGCGCGCTGGAGCGGATTCCCTTGTCCGTTTCTCTATCAACAAACAAGGAGCCGGATATGTTGAAGAAATCGAATGCGACACCATATACTATCATGGAAAGGACGAACATCCATACGCCGCTACCGGGGTTACCAGCGCCGAACAGGCCGAAACGCAACACCCATGCCAGCATGGCAATCAGCATTACGTATTTGATGCCGAACCGTTTCAGGAAGAATGGTATCAACAGAATACAAAGAGTTTCGGATACTTGCGACAATGAAATCAGAATGTTGGCATGCTGCACGCCGAACGTGTTGGCATATTCGGAAATGCTTCCGAAACTACTGATATATGGATTGGCAAACCCGTTGGTAATCTGCAAGGAAACTCCCAGCAGCATGGAGAAGATAAAGAAAATAGCCATCTTTTTCTGTTTGAACAGTGTGAAAGCACGCAGCCCCAAGGCTTCTACCAGTGATTTGGCTTTGTCGCCCTTGCTCACCGGACAGTCGGGGAGGGTCAGTGCGTATATGCCATAAACTATGCCGATGAGCGCGCAGGCAAAGAACTGGCCATAGTTGTTTTGCAACCCCAGTAAGTCTACTATCCACATGGAACAGATGAAACCGATGGTTCCGAAAATACGGATAGGCGGGAAAGTCTTGATGGTATCCAGTCCGGCCTTGTCTAAGGCGGTGTACGCTACGGAATTGGACAAAGCCAATGTAGGCATATAAAAAGCAACGCTCAATGAGTAAAAGGAGAACAGGGTTCCGAAGTCTACGTCGGCGCCTTTTATCATTCCGTAGTATCCGGCAATTGCCATGAACAGTGCAGCAGTGAAGTGGCTGAAACTTAATAACTTCTGAGCCGGTATCCATCGGTCGGCAATGATGCCGAGTATGGCGGGCATGAACAAGGAAACGATACCCTGCATGGCGTAGAACATACCGATATGTCCGGCAAGGCCGACATTCACCAAATAACTACCCATAGACGTGAGATACGCTCCCCACACTGCAAATTGCAGGAAGTTCATAATGATTAAACGAACTTTTATGCTCATAATGTTTTTCTTTATGTTAGACAATAATGCCGGATATAATATTAGATATAATCTGTGTCAATCCGCGTAATCTAATGTGAAATCTTGCAAATGTAGGTATTTTATCGGAAAGGGGGAAAGGAGATGAGTGAAAAAAGCGTTCGTAGGGGTATATAAAAAAAGAAGGCTATCTATCCCAGACAGCCAATCTTTATTAACCTTAAATCTAATACCATGAAAAACACAGTGCAAATATAAGGGGTTTTATGTTATAGAACATAATGTTTTGGCGATTATCTGCTTTTTATTAACTCTTTTTAGCTATATGGTAGCTTATTGCAAGCAAATGGGATAGCGGGGGAACTACAAAAAAAAGAAATTCAGACTACTTTTAACCTGACCCATATCCGCTCCATACCCTGTCCGTACCCGGGCCGTACCAAGCCCAATGCTATGGACACGGAGCAAGTACGGTTTTGGTATGGTTCGGAACATGATAAAAAGGAAAAATAGGATAAAAATGCAAATACGTCCTTTTCTATTTCAGGAAATAAGGAGGTTTTTATTCTACATACAATACGAGACCTTTCAAATATTCACCTTCGGGATGATAGATGCTCACCGGATGGTCGGCAGGCTGTGTCAACTGATGCAAGATACGGACACTGCGTCCTGACATGGCGGCGGCTGTGAACACAGCTGTGCGGAAATTCTCTTTGCTGACAGCTTGCGAGCAGGAGAAAGTGAAGAGGATGCCACCCGGTTTGATTTTCTCGAAGGCCTTGACGTTAAGTTTACGGTAGCCTTGCAATGCATTTCGCAATGCATCCCGATGCTTGGCAAAGGCGGGTGGGTCTAGTACGATAAGGTCGTATTGGTCGCCCATACGGTCCAGATATTTGAAAGCGTCTTCCGCGTAGGCGGCATGGCGGACATCACCGGGGAAGTTCAACTCCATATTCTTGTTTGTCAGGTCGATGGCCTTGGCGGAACTGTCTACGGAGTGCACCAGCTTGGCATCGCCGCGCATTGCATAAACGGAGAAACCACCGGTATAACAAAACATATTCAGCACATTGCGGCCTTTGGCATAGCGTTCCAGCAGGGAGCGATTTTCGCGTTGGTCTACAAAGAAACCGGTCTTTTGGCCTTTCAGCCAGTCGATATGGAACTTCAAGCCATATTCCATGGCGATATTATCAGCGCTTCCACCTTTCAGGAAACCATTCTCTGGGTAGAGGTCGGCTTTGAAAGGGAGGGTTGTTTCGGATTTATAATAGATGTTATCGATTTTGTCGCCCATCACCTCGCTCAGTGCTTCGGCAATAGCCATACGGTCGAGGTGCATACCGGCGGAATGTGCTTGCATCACGGCTGTGCGGGCATAGATGTCGATGACAAGTCCCGGCAGGTTGTCGCCTTCGCCGTGTACCAGGCGGTAGGTATTATTCGTCGGGTTTTCGGCAATGCCGATACTGCGGCGCATTTCGTAGGCAATCTGTAATTTACGTCTCCAAAAGTCGGCATCAATCGCCTCTTCCTGATTGAAACTAAGTACGCGGACGGCGATACTGCCAATCTGAAAGTGCCCTTTGGCTATAAACTCTTTCTTGGAAGTATAGATTTCGACTACTTCTCCTTCTTCGGGTTCTCCGTCGAAGTGCGCGATAGCACCTGAAAATACCCAGGGATGGAAACGTTTCAATGATTCTTCTTTGCCGGATTTGAGATATACTTTATACATGGCTATATATTATCATTTTTCTGTTACTGTGACTTCTTCTTTCTCCACCTCCGGAGCCAGTTCAAAATCTCCGGTACGTTTCAGCTCTTGCAAGCGGTTGTATATGTTGATACATGCCCAGGCGTCAGTTGCCGCATATTGCTGTTGGGGTTGCGTCAGCACTTCCGCTTCCCAGTTGGAGAGACGCTGGCTCTTGGAAATCTTTTCTGCAAAAAGGATGGCATATATCTTTTGCAGGCTTTTATCTTGGATGCCGAAAGTGCGGACATATTCTTGCAGTTCTATGCAGGAACGTTGTTCAAAAGGAGCCCGTTTGTGCAGCATCATGAAATCATCGCGCAGGGATAATCCGACCTTCGTTACATTGGGATTCTCAAGCAACATGATG
>ULTJ01058471.1_pt1 | contig 19866 bp, 11 predicted proteins | sample 1957491 | NCBI WGS metagenome assembly ULTJ01 (sample SAMEA4835731, study PRJEB28245) | human gut metagenome | biome: gut microbiome; material: fecal sample | place: Denmark | collected 2008 | reverse complement strand
CACACTGGCGCTGTAACGGGCACCCGGGTTGGTGATGACTTCCACGTTCTTGATATTGTCGGAACTGAGTCGTTCTAGTTCCATTGCGTCCGTCATCTTCCGTCCGTTGATGTAGATTTCGGGAGTTCCCCGCCCGAATACTTCTATCGCTCCGCCGTAGGACGTTACATTGGGAATACGGTCCAACAACTGCTCCATGCTTCCCGCTTTTTCGAGTACCGTACCTGCTACGCCTGTCACCATGGCATCCCCTTTCATGCGGGTTTTGGGTAGCGTACCTTTCACTACAACCTCACCCAGCATTTCCGTGGAGGGTTGCAGGTTGATGGTGCCCATGTCGCTCTTGCGTAGTGCATAGTATGTATCGTAACCTATGGAGGTAAATCGCAACAGTTGTCCTTTTTCCTCTACATTGAAAGAGAATGTCCCGTCTTCTTGTGATATGGCGCCTGCCACGAATGCCGAGTCGGGCAAAGTGAGAGCGACAATGTTGGCAAAGCCTATCGGCATCCCTTGCTCATCTACTATTTTCCCGCTTGTGTTTTGTGCTTTTACGGCTATGAAGGCAGCCAGGACAATCACTGTTACAATTACTCTTTTCATATATATTTGTATTTGGAGTTTGTTAGGCAGTGAATTTAAGGTAATTTTACGTATAAGCCAAGGGATTACCTAAAAGATTTAAAAAACTCTGTGTCCTCTGTGGTGAAAGAAAAATTAATTTCCATTCAGTTATACGCTGATTCTTATATCGAACTCACGTTATAAAAAAGAGGTTGTGCCCAAAGTAAAATTCACTATCATTACGCTTTGTCATCCTGAGCTTGTCGAAGGATCTCTTCCCCATTCATATAGGGAGGAGATGCTTCGACTACGTTCAGCATGACAGCATGATAGTCTTTTTAGGACACAACCTCTTTTAAAATGTAAATTTCAGGAAATCTTATTCAAACAGTGATTTGGCAATTCCCATTTCCAGTCCTCTTAACTCTGCCAGTCCACGCAGACGTCCGATACAAGAGTATCCCGGATTGGTCTTCTTCTTCAAGTCGTCTACCATCTGGTGTCCGTGGTCGGGACGCATCGGGATGGAAACGCCGCGACGTTGCTGGAGTTCGAGAAAAGCTTTCATTACGTGGTACATGTCTACGTTACCTTCCAAGTGGTTGGCTTCGTAGAAATTACCCTCTGCATCACGTTGGGTACTGCGCAAGTGTACGAAGTTGATGCGGTCACCGAATTGCTCCATCAGGGCGGCACAGTCATTGGCGCTGCTTACGCCCAATGAACCGGTACAGAGACAGAGACCGTTGCTCTTATTGGGCACGGCATCGATGAGCGCTTGGAAGTCGGCGCCGCAACTCATGATACGCGGCAAGCCCAGTATTGAGCAGGGTGGGTCGTCCGGGTGGATAACCAGTTCGACACCGGCCTCGTCGGCAACGGGACAGATTTCGCTGAGGAAGTAAATCAAGTTGGCGCGCAGCTTTTCAGGCGTGATGTCCTTGTAGCGGTCGAGCTCTTTCTGGAACTGCTCCAGAGTGAAGCTCTCTTCCGAACCGGGCAGACCGGCAATCATGTTGCGAACCAGCAATTGCTTGTCGGCTTCGGTCATTTGCTCGAAACGGGCTTTTGCCTTTGCCTTCTCTTCATCAGAATATTCGGCTTCGGCACCGGGACGTTTCAGCAGGAAGAGGTCGAAAGCTACGAAAGCGGCGCGCTCAAAACGAAGGGCACGGCTGCCATCGGGCAATTCGTAGGCAAGGTCTGTACGCGTCCAGTCCAATACGGGCATGAAGTTGTACGTAACGATGTTTACACCGCATTTACCCAGATTACGAAGGCTTTCTTTGTAGTTATCGATATACTTTTGGAAATCTCCGGTTTGGGTTTTGATATGTTCATGCACGGGTACACTCTCTACAACGGACCAACGCAGACCAACAGCTTCAATCATTTCTTTACGTTTCATGATTTCCTCCACTGTCCATACTTCACCGTTGGGGATGTGGTGCAGGGCATTTACAATACCGGTAGCACCGGCTTGCTTGATGTCCCAAAGGCTGACCGGGTCGTTAGGACCGTACCAGCGCCAGGTTTGTTCACATAATATCATATATATGTAATGTTTAGTGATTTTGTTTGACTTATATCTTTATTAGCAATATGCCGCAAGGAAACCTTGCTCCGGCGCTACACCGTTTAGATGGAGAATGCATCGAAACCGCCATCTACTACAGAAAGCGCACCGGTTACGAAACTGGAAGCGTCGCTGATAAGGTAATGGATAGTTCCGAAGAGTTCTTCCGGTTCAGCGAAACGGCCGCAAGGAGTATGGGCGATGATGGTCTTTGCACGGTCTGTATAAGAGCCGTCGGGGTTTGTCAGCAGGGCACGGTTTTGGTTGGTCAGCAGGAAACCGGGAACGATGGCGTTCACACGGAGTTCGGGGCTGAACTTGGTGGCAAGTTCGGTTGCCATATAACGGGTATAGTTACCGATAGCGGCTTTAGCTGAACCGTAACCTACTACACGGGTCAACGGGCGGAGAGCTGATTCGGAACAGAAATTGACGATAGCGCCTTTCTTGTTCTTTGCCATGACGTCTACAAATACCATTGTAGGAAGTACGGTACCGAAAAGATTCAGGTCTACCACCTTGCGGAAAGCATCTACATCCAGGTCGAGTACGGTCTTGTCCGGAGCGATGGTTGCACCCGGCATGTTACCGCCTGCCGCATTCAGCAATACGTCAATAGTACCGAAACGTTCGATGATTGCTTTTTTGTTACCTTCCAATACTTCTTTATTCAGAACATCGGTCATCAGGAACAATGCTTCTGTCTTCTCATTCAACTCAGCTTCGAGTTGTTTGCCTATTTCTTCTACACGGTCCAGAACAACGATTTTGGCACCTTGTTCTGCGAGATAATTAGCGATGTTTTTTCCCAAAATACCGCAACCGCCGGTGATTACGATAACTTTGCCTTTAATGTCAAATAAGTTCTTCATGATTCTTTTATTTAATTAATAACGTTGATTTATTATTCTGTTTGTTGTCGCAAAGATATGGATTTAATCGTTTCTTTACTATCTGTACAGTATCAGAAAATATTTAATTCGTCTCAAGTGCTTCTTTTCTGCCCAATGCTTCCAGGTAATAATAGTCGGCATAATTCAAAGGTACATCTATTTCGCTGTTTCCGGGGTGATGACCGGTGGAATGGAGCAATAAGAAGCCGTAGGAAGTACCGGGCTCAGCCTGATAATGCTTGTTGAGGCTATCTACCATTTTATCAGCGATGTCTTTATAACGTTTGCTGTCTTCCGGTGAAACGTAGGTAGAAAGCTCATAAAGGGCCGATGCCATGATAGCGGCTGCCGAAGCGTCTCTTGGGGCATCAGGAATATTCGGAGCCTTCATATCCCAGTAAGGGATAAGGTCTTCCGGTAAATTGGACAAGCCGAAGAAGAAATCAGTAATATGCCGGGCTTGTTCCAGATAAGCCGGGTTCTTGGTGAAACGATAGCACAGTGTGTAACCATACAGTCCCCATGCTTGTCCACGGCTCCAGAAGGAGTCATCGGAAAATCCCTGGGCGGTATGTCGGCTTTGTACGTTTCCTGTAGCAGGGTCATATTCTACTACGTGGTAGGAAGAGTAATCGGGACGGAAATGATTTTTCATTGTGGTATCCGCATGCTTCACTGCTATTTTGTAATAGGTAGAGTCACCTGTTTCCTGTGTAGCACGGAAAAGCATCTCCAGGTTCATCATGTTGTCGATGATGACGGTGAATTTCTTCGTATCGTTATTTCTGCCCCAGGAACGGATACATCCGACTGTGGGGTTGTAGCGGGTGATGAGGCTTTTGGCACTTTGCAGCACTACATCTTTATAAGAACGTTCTCCGGTGAGTTCCCAAGCCTTGCCGAAGCTGTTGTTCATCATGAAGCCTAAGTCATGAGTACCTGTGTTCCATTTGGCATCCTCGATGAGCCAGGTGAAACTGATGGCTTGTTGGCGCCAATAATCATCATTGGTATAGTCGTATATCTGCCACAGTGAGCCGGGGAAGAAACCGGAACACCAGTCATTAGGGTTTATCATGGTCAAAGAGCCGTTTTTGCTGATAGTGCGCGGTACTACGCGTCTCTTGCAAAGATTATCCTGTTCTTTCCTGGCTTTGTTGGCGCATTGAATGGCAAGCTTCATTTGGTTACAGGCAAAGGCGAATGCATTGTCTGTTGCAGTTGGTTGCATATAAAGCAAGTTGAAACGATCGTTCGGGGTGAGGATACGGTTATCATTATACAGGCGGAGATAATGCTTGTTACGGGCAAGTTTTTTGGGAGCAGCTTGTTGATTTCCTATATAGATAGCTGTACGATACAGGTCTTTGCAGAAATTCTGTTGTGTTTCTGTCCAGTTACCGATTTCTTTATAGGGCCATTCTGACACAGGTTTTCCGGTGTATCCTGCCATATAGTCCATGGCTTTATAGAAATTACGTCCGTCTGCCGAAGTTGCGTTATCCAAATAGATACCCAACTTTTGAGCCATTGTCATGATGTCTATGATATGGGTCAGGTTGTATTGGGAATAGTGGAAGGCACGGGTACGGCGTAGCTCTTGCGGCATTCTGCCATCCGGTTCTATTTGTTTGAACATGCGTTGCTCGGGTAATGCGTTGATGATGTCACGAGCTACATTCAAGTTTCCTACATAAAGGGCGAATGCGATGGCTTGAGCGTCGAAAGCAATGCTGTGATTGTTCGCGGCTGAGGCTTCATCCTTTCCTTGCTGGCTGGTAAGAATCCAGTTGAGCAGTTTGCCGAACCAATCTTTCAGTTGCTTGGAATCTTTCTTGGTGAATGACTTGGATTGTTCCAACAATTGTACGGCATCCAGCATTTCTATAAAAGAATAAGTGTCGATAACCCCGAAACTCCGTCCTTTGTTATTATTACGCCCCATTATTACTTGGGCATATTCTAAGTTTGGGTTCATACGTGTATCTTTATTGAAGAACCACACCCGGAGAAGTTCGGTTGCTTTTTGGGCATATTTTTCATCATTACTGAAGTACCATGCCAAAGCAAGGGTAGTGACACGACCGGCAGTATCTCCCAAACGGTTACGGTCAAATTTGTCCAATTCCGGGTTTGACTCACCATCACGGCTGATGTAGGGAAGTCCGTCCGGTTTAGTCGGGTCGGGCCAGTAGTAACGTGCCAGACTCATATAATCGTGTTTGTTTCCACTTCCAGGTGTTTTCTCTTTCATCATAACGGAAAGTGGCTGTACATCCAGCAATTTGTCCGCTTGTGATTTCAGCTCTTGATAGGCCGTTGCATAGAACGGATTTTGTAAAGATTGCTTTACATTTGCGAGGTGTGTTGCATCCCAAATGGATTGTGCCTGGATATTGGCTGTTAACAGCAATAAACAGGCCATCCATTGTATTACTTTCAGTTTCATGGTGTTTTTATTTTAAAGTTAGTAAATTTTCCGTAGTTTAATACCATTCAAAAAGCTTTTTCCGCTTACTGAATGGAAGCGTATATCAATATTATCTCTATCGTTTGTAATATTGTATCTTTTTCGGATTGCGTGAAAATATCCGCTTTCCCGACAAGGAGAAAAGTTCTCCTCCAGTAAATTCCCATTGGCATAAATGCTGAATGAGTTTTCACGGCTTTCCTGCTGTCCGTCCCGGTCGAGTTGGTAGGCTATTCCGGCATTCTCGCGGAATATATCTGTAAAAAGAAACTCAATTTCGTAAACACCTTTGGGGACATCGAAGCGATAGCCTTCTATATCGTTTCTGAGAGTCTGGAACAAAGGACCGTCGGGAGTGTTTCTTATTTCCGTTTGAGTACCTTGTTCTTTACCGCCGATATAACCCCAGCTTCCTTCCGTATAGGGTTGGTCGGGAATCCAAGTCAGTTGGCTCTCGTCGGAGGTGAAGAAACAATTACTACCCACGTTGATGGCCAATTCCGTATTGTGCAGATTGGTGGCATTTAAATTTGCGGGAATAGGGGTAAAGTGTACATTTATCCCATCCTGTACGATATTTCCCTTGTAGCTGCCTTGTGCAGACAGGAACGGTCGTTTGCTACTGAATGGAACTTTAAACGTGACAGTATGGTTTTGAACCCTTTGTTTTCCTACCGATTTACCATCAATAAAAAGCTCTACTTCCGGTAAATTGGTATATATTTTCACCGGGAGTATGACGGGATTATCTCCTTGTTGTACCCCTGTGCGGTAAATCCAGTCCCGGCTGGCAATGTGCAGCACAGGAATATCCTTGCGCCAGGTTGCCTGATAATAGTAGTACACATCTTTTGGAGTACGGTCTGCATAAACCAATCCTTTATTATTGATGCGGGGCATGGATTCATCCCGTAGAGCCGATGCGAAATTGATGAAGTTCCAATGCGTGCCACCGCAGATATAAGGAGTGTTTTCCAGTACGGGGAGATAATGTTCCAAATACATTTGCTGGTATTCGATGCTGAAATCAAATGCATGGGGGTGTAATGAATGGAGGCGTTGGTCGGAGCCGGCACCATATTCACTGACAATCATCGGGTGGGTGGGGTAGTTGCGATGTTGTTCTGCAAGAAACCGGTCGAAACCGCTGAAATTACCGCCATACCATCCTTGATATAAATTCCAACCGACTATGTCGGTAATTTTACTTATTCCTGTCGTATTGTACACGTTACTTCCGTGGAATGCCATGGTACTGACGCGGGTAGTATCTTCTTCTTTCAATGCTTTCTCCAAGCGGTTTGCCAGTACCAGTGTGCGTTCCAGTACAGGGTTGAATGCTTCCTGGGTTTTATACTTCCGTTGGGTAACCAATAATATTTCATTCATATACCCCCATGTGATGATGGACGGGTGATTGTAATGCTGGCGAATCATTTCCCTCAGATTACGTTCACAGTTTTCGGCATAACCCGGAGTATCGGGCACAATGTCTATCACAGGGATTTCTTCCCAGGCAAGCATACCGAGTTTGTCGCACATCTCTAATAATGCATCGTCTTGTGGATAATGGGAAATGCGGATGAAGTTGGCACCCATTTCTTTCATCAATCGGAAGTCACGGCGGTGCATTTCATCAGTCAGTGCCACGCCGATGGGCTTTTGGTCCTGATGTCGGCATATTCCACGTAATTTATAGGGTTTTCCATTCAGGAAGAAACCTTCATTTCCATCGAAGCGGAACCAACGGAAACCGGTATAATGGTCACTGCGGTCCAGTATGGCCTGAGTTTTTCGGTCTCGGAGCACGGTTTCTATGCGATAGAGGTTGGGAGTCTCCGGAGTCCATAGTTGGGGTTGAAGAATAGGTGAGGTTTCATTCTTGAAAGTGAAAACTTCTCCACCCTTCAATTTTATCAATTGTTTTTGTGTTTGTGCAAGGCTTCCGTCCGGATGATAGACAGAATTTACCAATTCAAGTGTTGCTTTCTCTTTAGAGTCGTTCGTTATCTCTCCGCGTATCTGTATGGTCGCTTTTTCTTCCGATACCTGCGGAGTACTGATGAAAATGCCGTCTGAACCATGGTTGGTCAGGTTGAAATGTTGTTTCGGGACAGCAGTGAGCCATACGTCCCGGTAAATACCTCCGAAGAAAGTGAAATCAGCAGAAATGGGAGGTATGTCGGTGCGGGCGTTGTCTACACGGATGGCAAGCGTGTTGGGAGAGGTAAAAGACAGATAGGGAGTAACGTCGAACGTGCAGGCGGTGTATCCTCCGGCATGTTCACCCATATTTTTCCCATTGATGTAAATTGTAGCCGCTTTGCTCGCTGCATCCAGTTTCAGGTAAACCTGCTTTCCTTTCCATGCCTGTGGCAGGGATATCCTGCGGCGATACCAACCTGTTCCCCGATAGTAATTTTTCTCCGTATAAGCGTCTGTATTCCAAGTGTGGGGCAGGTTTACGGATGTCCAGGCGCTATCATTGAAAGCACTGTCTGCGGCAGCCGCGCATTCTCCTTTCAAGAATTTCCAACTATCGTTGATTGTTTTACTTTCACGCTGCGCTTGGGCAGTTGCTGTACTGAGTAGCATGAAACCAGTGGCCGCAATCCATATTGTTATAATCTTTATTCGAATGTTTTTTTGTTTCATAATTCTGAGACGGCCTTTAATTGTTTTAGTTTATGGGGGTAAAATTAGTGAGAAAAAAGGGACGGAAAAAGAATAAATTTTAATTTCCGTCCCTCTAATCCTAGAATTTAATTAACTTATTTAATACAAATACCTATGAACTTACTTTATGTTTACCGTAACGTAGTAATTCTCGGTGAAGGCACGTACTTCGTATTCATTGGTCTTAATAATAGTAGTGCTACTTACATCTGTTTGATTCATTGTTTTTGTCGGATCGAAAGTTAAGACCTTGAGTGAACCTGTTGCACCGTTTAATGCCTTTATATAGACATTTTGACTACCTTGTTTGGCGTTTGGCCAAATCATACTATAACCGCCATTGTTATCCGGAGATAAAACTTTACCATCTTTATCTACTACTTGATAATCGGTACCGAGTACTAATTTATCAGAACTGGTGTAATAAGCTACTACAGGACTGTAAGATCGTGTATAAGCACTCCAAAAATAGGTTGGTATGGCGACTGTTTCTCCTTGATTTACGTTATATTTAAGTTCATTTCCGCCAGGGAATTTTACATTGCCCAATCCATAATAATAGATATGTTCCATTGCAGGATTGTTATTACCCCAATCATCGTCACCACAACTGGTAAATAGACCACATGTAGCAACCATCATTAACAATATCATTAACTTTTTCATAATTACATTTGTTGTTTATTATTATTCTGCTGCATTTCCCCAATATGGGTTCTGTTTAATATTTCCCCCGGAAGTACCGATTTCATAAGAAGGTATCGGATATAGATAATCACGTTTGGGATCAAAACTGCGCGAGTTAGCTTCTTCGATGACATATATATTACCTTCGTCATATACTTTTTTCCCTTTATAGTAACCATCGGCATCGGTTAAGCGATCTTTTACTACCTCTTCATTTACAGTACCTTCTGTGTCATCATAATTATAAAGAAGACCGAGAACTGCTTGAGGTAACACTTCTTCAGCTGTTTTCCAACGGATAATATCATCGTAATGCAGACTTTCATCGATAAATTCGACCATACGTTCACGACGAATTTCCTGAAGCATATCCAAACCGTTAGTTTGTACGAAAGTATTAGTCAGTTTCACGTCGAAACCTACACGATGGCGTACATAGTTAACTGTTTCTTCCAGTTTTTGGTCACTGATATTTCCATGATATTCGTATAATGCTTCTGCATAAGATAGTAAAATTTCAGCATAACGAATAATCATTTTATCTATAGTTCCCCCACTGTTTAGAGACCATTCACTTGCAACCCAACCTTTCTTAATGGCATATCCGTAACCATGTGTTTGGTCATCAGTCTTGAATGGTTTATAGGGGCCTTTGAAAGCTTCTTCACCCGGAGAGAATAATGTCATCTTCAGACGAGGATCACGATTTGCTGTAATATCACTGAATTTTGTTTCAGGAACGATTCTTAAAGGTGATTTTTCACGTGGTAAGCCATCACTATAAAGGAAGTTGTCCAACATGCTTCGGGTTAAAGCAGCGCTGTTTTCCAAACCACGTACATTATTATGAGTAACAATACCGGAGTTCCCATTCGGACCATAAATCTTCACGAATACATTTTCTTTATTGGCTGAACCTTCACCGTCAAAACCAAATAATTTTTCAAAATCTGGATAGAGGTCATGTTTCTTTTCCGTATAAATCATAATTTCTGCTGCGTCGATAGCTCTTTTTAAATGAGCTTTATAATCGCCACCGGCTGTTTGGTGATATTTTTTGTGTGTACCTTCATACAATCCGATACGTACAATCATACCCAATGCTGCAGATTGGGAAACACGTCCCCAGTCTTTTTGCATACCATCGGTCTCTTTCGTTGTTTCTTCAATAGTGGGCAGATGTTTCACTGCAAAATCAAGATCTGTATAACATTGTTGGATAACAGTTTCACGAGGATCACGTCCTTTGGTGATATCTGGATCTGTTGTATTGTCAAATGCTTTTAAGATCAAAGGAACGTCACCATATTTTTTCACCAGATCAAAATAATGATAGGCACGGAAGAAACGAGCTTCAGCAATCCAACGATCTTTTACAGCTTGTGAGAAAGATGTGCTTGCTTCTGCTTTGATAATAATATTGTTGCATCTTCCTATTTTGTTATAAGGATCGGTCCAATCACTGGAAGTACCGGGGACGCTACGATTACCACTGGAGGTTAAGTCTTGGTTAGGACCAACAAGCTCGTCTGAACGTTTGTCATGCGAAAACCCCGGTAGGTCAATATAAAGTCTGTTACAGGCACCTCTCAGGAAAGTCTCTGATGTCCAAAAGTTATTATCTGCTAAAGATGTTTCCGGTTCTCTGTCCAGCGTACAGCCAGTAACCAGTAAAGCGGATATTAAAAGTGAATATATTTTTTTCATAATGTGTCTAATGGTTTAGAATGAAACATTTAATCCGACTGTCCAAGTACGGAAGAACGGATAGATACTTCTTTTGGCATCATTACCAATTTCTGGGTCAAAAACAGAGAGCATATTACTATGTTCCCAGATGTCTTCACCGGCTACATATACTCTCAGACGATCAATATATTTCTTCGATACCGGAACTGTATAACCCAATGTTAGATTCTTGAGACGGAAGTATGCACCATTTTGTACCCATCTGTCTGCTGTCTTAAAGTTGAAATCATTGCCTTTGTATTGGTAAATACGAGGGAAATAAGCGTCTTGATTTTCTTCAGTCCAATGATCTTTGTGGATAGTCCATGGCATTTGATAATCTTGCCACAATGGAGCAAATGCTTCCGGATTAATCATTACTTTACGTTTACCTACTCCTTGGAACATAACCGAAATATCGAAACCTTTCCATTGAGCAGCTAAGTTGATGCCATAAAGATAACGACCGTTGGAGTTACCTAAACAAACTAAGTCTCCTGGATCTTCCGGGGTAGCACCGCCTACACCGATTTCATGATCAGCTTTACCTTGTGCTACGTATTTTACGTCACCGCCACTAATCTTACCATCATTGAAGGATTTGTAGCCCGGATTGTCTTTCTTGTATTGTTCATATTCTTCACGACTTTTCCAGAAACCATCTGTTTGGTATCCCCAGATAGTATTGATTGAATACCCCTCTAATAATTCTACGGCACCTGCTTTGATTACGCTGGCTCCATTGTATTCCACGAGTTTGTTGTCGCTATCTGAAAGATTAAAACTTACTTGATAACTTACATCCTTGATCTTGTCTTTCCAGCTGATATTGAAATCCCAACCCCATGTTTTCAATTTACCAATGTTTAGCTTGGGTACCCCAATACCAATTTGATGAGGCATTTGGGGAGATGAAAGCATATCATTGTTATATTTCCAATAATATTCGAAGCTACCGGTCAAACGATTGTTCAAGAAACCAAAGTCTACACCGATATTGGTTGTTTCAATCACTTCCCATGTTTTATCAGTAGAAGGCAGATTGGCTTGATAATACCATTTTTCACCGTTGTAAGAGGCAGGAGTGTTACTTTGTGTATCGCTGAGTAATGCGATATAATCATAAAGTCCTAATACGGCACCATTACCTAATTGTCCCCAAGAAGCACGAAGTTTCAAGTTACTTACGAAGTCTACGTTGAACCAATCTTCCATATTGACGCGCCATGCACCTGAAACAGAAGGAAATGCTCTCCAACGCTTGTCTGGAGCTAGACGGGAACTACCGTCATAACGTACATTGGCTTCCAACAGGTAACGTTCTTTATAGTTGTAGTTAAGACGACCGAAGTAAGACATCATAGACCATGGCTCTATATTATCACCTATTATTGTATTAGTTGCTACAGAAGTGTCAAAACCACCATTGAAAGAGAAGAAACCGTCAGAAATGAGATTCTTTGCAGTTACATCAATCTCATCTTTCCGGTAGTTCTCGTAAGAAGAACCTGCCAGGATACTGAAGTTGTGTTTCTTATCATCTAAATCAAATGAGTAATTAACAGTAGCTTCTAACAAATCATGAAAATCTGAATTTTTTTTCTTATAGAGAGAGTTAGGATCATTAGCCCTATTTCTGACACTACTTCCGATTCTGTCATACCAAAGCAAAGCATGTTTTTCTGTTACTTCAGAGTAATATCCTGCCTTACGTGATGCGCTCAAATTAATACGTAACCCTTCAATAAAATCCTTGATTGTTAAGTTTGCTTTTCCGATGAATGCTTCGTATTTTGTTTTCTTGGCTCCACCGTTTTTCATAATATCAATAGGATTTACTTGAAGGTCACCATTGTAGATACTACCACTATCATCTGGCTCTGGAACATAAATAGTCTGACGACCACGACCGGAATAGAGTGCACCGAATAATGCACCTGCTCCGTAAGAGGAAGATTCCACTTCTTTGGATTGATATTGAATATTTACACCTAAATCTATATACTTATTAATAGAGGTATTGATTTTGGCATGTAAGTTATAACGGTCATTACTGTCTGGACCATATTTCAACAAACCATTTTTTGTGAAAAAATTAGCTGACAACATATAGTTGATAGCTTTACTTCCACCGCTAACAGACAGAGAGTGATTTTGCTGAGTTGTAAAATCTTTAGTACCTTCTGCAACCCAGTTAGTTGCACCGAAGTAATCCCAACGCCCATTAGATAATGGACGATAATTGAAGTTTGGGTTACCCACCCAAGAAGCTTTTTCTGCTGTCCATTCTGCTTTTCCTGTAGCAGCGAGACGGCTTTGGTCAATAAATTCTTGTTCTTCCCAAGCGGTCAAACGTTCAGGCATGTTACCTGGAGTGTTAAATGAGAAATAACCGTTGTAGTTGATTTTGGGCTTACCTTCTACGCCGCTTTTTGTAGTAATCAAGACGACACCTGCAGCTGCACGTGCACCGTAGATAGCTGCTGAAGCAGCGTCTTTCAGTACAGAAATAGACTCAATGTCATTGGGATTCAATAAAGTCATATCCCCTTCAATACCATCAATCAATACCAAGGTAGAGGTAGAGTTAACAGATGAAAAGCCACGGATACGCATACCCGATGTTTCACTACCGGGCTGACCGCTACTACGTAATACTGCTACACCGGGAAGTTCACCCTGTAAGGCTGCAAGAGCGTTGGCTGATGGCTTTTCCGCGATTTTGTCGCCTTCGATGGCTGATACTGATCCCGAAAGGTTTACTTTCTTCTGTACACCATAACCCACTACAACAACTTCTTGCAAAGTTTCGCTGTCTTCTTTCAATTTAATGATTCCATTGGCGGCAGCAGCTTTCAACTCTACAGTTTGATATCCAATATAAGAAAAGACGATTGTAGAGTTATCGGCTACTTTCAGGCTATAATTACCATCCATATCCGTAATAGCTCCATTTGTCGTACCTTTCTCTTGAATAGATACACCAATAAGGCTTTCATTGGTTGCGGCATCTACCACTTGTCCTTTAATGGTAATGCTGTTTTGGGCGAATGCTCCCAAATTAGAGAGGAAAAACATACAGCAAAGGGATAATAGCTGTACCAGTTTCCAAGAAAAAATCTTTCTTCTCATAATACATAGATTTAATTAATATTAATTTTTGCGTTTGAGCGAAACAAAAATAAGTATATTGTGTACTACTTCTATTGCTTATACTACATCATGACTTTCTCATCCTCTGTTTATAACTACATCAAAACTTTCTCTTAATAAAGTTATTATATTGATAAATAATATATTAATATGTATAAAGTGCTACATCTACAGGCTGTAAATCTTTTTTTTATGATAGAAGTATTTCTAGTTTTTTAGTGGACAAAATCGAAAAAAAAGTAGTGCATTGTATGTGATTTAAAGAAAAAGGTATACCTTTGTTTCCATAATCCGATAACTTAGCTACTATGAAACGACAGTCTTTTCTGTTCTTTTTTTTAATGTTGTTAACATGTATTCCTTCTTGGGGCAGTTGGCAACGCTCAATAACAAACTATGCCCGTCACTCATACAAGGCAGCTTCCCAAAACTGGATGATTATGCAATGTGGCAATGGTTGGATGTATTTTGCCAATAATAAGGGACTCTTAGAGTTCGACGGAACCAATTGGGCTGTTTATCCCATTCACAACGCGAAAGTGCGTGCTGCAAAAGCGGGCAATGACGGACGTATTTATGTAGGCGGGCTTCAACAATTTGGCTATTTTGTCCCTGATTCCTTGGGGCGTTTAGATTATATCTGCCTTTCAGATACTATTGATAAAAAGATTGTTGGGAATATCTGGAATATCCATGTTGCCAAAGATAGGGTATATTTCCAATCGGATAATGCTGTCTTCTATCTCGAAAAAGGGCGTATTCATCGGGTGATTTGCAATAATATCGTTCATTCGGCTTTGGTGGGTAATCAACTTTATGTGGCAGCAAGTGGTTTATTCCTTTTAAATGGAGATGAATTTACGTTGCTTCCAAATACAGCATCCATGATAGATAATCTGACTAAAAGAATTGTGGGTATATTTTCTTACCGGGATAAATTGCTTTTGGTACGGAATGAGGGGGGGCTGCTTTCTTATGAAAACGGAGTTTTAGAGCCTTTCCAGACATCTGCAGATTATTGTTTGAAAAAGAATCGTTTTTTCTGCGCGGGTATCAAAGATTCCATACTGGCATTGGGTACGGTACAAGACGGTTTAATACTATTGAATTTGGATACGGGAGAAATGGAACATATCTCTACTCATAACGGGTTGCAGAATAAGACGATACTATCTCTGTTTTTCGATAGGGAAGACAACCTTTGGCTTGGTTTGGACAACGGTATTGATTGTGTACATTTGCATTCACCGGTTTTTCAGAACAGTGTGCCCATCGGGAGCGGGTATGCCTCATGCCTGTATCATGATAAATTGTATTTGGGTACCAATCAAGGGGTATTTGAATCTGACTATCCGTTAATGCTGAATAAGGAGCAAGAACTAAATCCCATTGAAGGGATAGTAGGACAAATTTATTCCTTAGCAGTTTATGATGATAAGTTGTTCTGTGGCGGGACTACTTCTTTAGGAGTTTTGGGCGGAAACGAATTGTACTATGTTAATATTCGGGGAGTATGGTGGGTGAAACCGTTACAACGTAAAGACAGGCTGTTGATTGCTACTTATAATGGGTTATATTTATTGAAGAAAGTAGCTGGGCGCTGGGAGTTGGATCAAAAAATTAAGGGGAAGGTATATTCCTCCAAAAGCTTGTATATAGAACCAATGACCAATGCTTTGTGGACTGCCAACAAAGAAGGAGGCGTATATCGTCTTGCTCTTTCGGAGGATTGCGATTCCATTGTCAAGGAGAAGTGCTATAATTCTAAAGAGTTACCTACGGGAAACAATGTATGCCTGGCTACAATCAATGGTGAAATGGTAGTTGCCGCGAGGGAAGGACTCTTCCGTTATAACCGTTTAAAAGATTGTCTGGAAAGATACGATGCACTGGAAAAAGAATTGGATGGCAGAACCGCCTATACCTATATAATGCAGGACTCATTGAAAAATATCTGGTATGTTACAGATGGAGCTTTAAAACTTCTGCACTACCATCCGGATAAGAAGAAATATTACCGTAGTGAAAACGAAGTTTATCTGAAAGACTACTTGATAGAAGACTTTGAACACGTCAATGTACTCGCAGGAAATGAAGCTATCATAGGCATGGAAGAAGGTTTTTCCGTGCTGCATTTCATGCAGAAGCGGGTGAAGAAATATCCGTTGAACCTGCAAATCAGGCACGTCTATCTTAGGGGAGTTAAAGATTCCCTGATATACGGTCGCAGCTATATCCCTAATGAGCGTAAAATAAAAATCCCTTATAAACATAATTCTATCCGTATAGAGTATAGCGCTAATAACTATGACAAATCGCTTGTCTTATTCTATTCTTGTAAACTGGAAGGTCCTGTCTCAGAACCTTGGAGCCAGTCTGCCGAAAATACGGTAAAAGAGTACACCGCCCTGCCCGAAGGTAAATATACATTCTATGTCCGTACTCGGGTCAATCAGGAAGAACCGATAACAGCTTCTTTTTCTTTCGAGATATTACCGCCTTGGTATCGTTCCTGGTGGAGCTATATGTTATACTCCATACTGATTGTACTGCTGATTGTCTATGCATATTACCGGATTTCCGCCGGGCGTAAACGGTTGGTCATGCAGAAAGAGCTTGAACTTTATCGTCAAAAACAGCAATTCAAGAAGGAGAGTGATTTGAAAGACCGGAAGATTGACTCTTTGAAGGAAGAAAATCTGCAATCGGAATTAAGGCATAAATCGGAAGAACTCATTCGCAGTACCTTGAATATAGTGCGAAAGAACGAAATACTGTTGGATATCAAGAAAGAAGTAATAGGCATATCCCATTCCATCAGCGAGGAAAACCTGGTTACGCTCCGCCGGAAAACCCTGCGCCTATTGGGGCAGATTGAGACGAATATCGAGCATGATGATGACCTCCTGGCGTTCCAAAGTACATTTGATTCTGTACATCACGATTTCTTCAAAAGACTGGAAGAAGCCTATCCTGACTTGAATAATAAGGATAAGTTGCTTTGCGCCTATATCAAGATGAACCTGCTCTCCAAAGAAATAGCTCCGCTGATGAATATCTCCTTGCGCGGGGTGGAAATCAGCCGTTACCGTCTGCGCAAGAAGCTGAACCTGTCGGAAGGTGAGAATCTGGTAGAGTTCTTGCAGAAGTTCTCTCGTCAGGAGTGAGAACTTTCAAGTACCAGCAGGCTCTCCGGCCCCATATTAAACAACAAGTCGATGATACTGAGATTAGGCAGGAAGCCGAGTTTTTCCTGAAATACCTGGTAGTAAGGTTGGGGGATGAATTCCGGGTCTTCCTCGCGGAAATCTTTTTTAGGATGAATACGTTCCCGGAAGTCCGCTTCATCCGCATTGAATTCCATGCGGTACCCGGTAGTACGCTCCATGTTCGGTTCTATGTCAATCAACGAACATATCAGGTGGCAAAGTTCCTCGTTGAAATCGACTAAAAACTCATATTTCTTTTCGTAGAAAGGCCGGAAATCATCTTTGTAATATTCAAAGAAAGGTGTATGATTGTAGGCAGACTCAATGGCGTTCCAATGAAGATGCCTCCAGTTCCCATGGTCGGAAATACGTATGTCGCGCATCGGGCACTTCAGTGTATCGGGCTTCACCGTAGGAATAGAAAGAGCCAATTCACCGTCCGGCGCGGCAATGGTGCAGCGGTTACGGTATGTTTGTTTCATATAATGGTCGCATTGCTCGATAAACACTTTATCGTACGCCAAGAGTTTGGTGTAGTATTCTACAGGTGCCAGATAGGCCGAAGAAAGAAATACGGTTTTCATCAATTTATTTAGCTCCGGTTTGATAAGTTGTAATTAATTGTTGGTTGATTTATGGTTGCTGCTTGTTTTCTTCACTATCTTGTGGTGGATTAATGGCGATACCAGTCTTAGCATTCAGTGGACTGATAACTGCCTTGCCTGTTTTTGCTTCCAATTCTATGCGGGCGTTACGGGCTATTTCTCCACCGGATTCTGCTACATTTATATGCTCATAAAAAGTTTCGGGGTTTTTGCTTTCTGAAATTTCTTTGGTGGAAAGTTCTGCCAGCATATTAAGCACCAACTCTTTGTTGGTCATATTGTCGCGCAAGTTTTCTTTTTTCAAACCTTTGAATTGCTTATATTCCTTGGCTGTCATATCACTCCAAGTCTGATAAATAATGTCAGTCAATGTGGCAAATTGCACTCCTTCTTGCAGTCCGTGCCGTTTCCATTCGTCAGTAAGGTCTTTACGAATCTCTATCGATTTGAGCCGTTGGTTAATCCAATTATCCGAATAGCCCAGTCGCTTATAGTCGATTAATGCTTGATTAATTGAAAGTTCGGGGTCTTGCATCTGGTCAAGACGTTCCGCAGCCACTTGCGCCATCCATTGCTTGAAAGGTTCTGCTTTTGGCGATGGAATGGATTGAATAAGTCGAAGAAGTTGTTGAGTATCTGCAACATCGGTTAAATACATTTTCCCATCAGCCGATTTCATTTTCAGTTGACTACAATTTGTAGTCAACTCACTTCCCTCTTTTTTAAGGCGTGTTTTCAAAACACTCCAATATTTACGTGGATTGGCACTATCCGTCAAGACAGCCACCACATCTACTATCGAGAAATACCATTTTTCTTCTTTATCGTCCCAAATGGTTCGGACTTTCTTTGCTTCGAAAAGCTTAATGGCATTATGTTGGGTCATGATATTATGTTTCTTGTTTTCTTTTTCTTTTTCTTTTTCTTTACGTCCGGCACATAACTCATAGAAATCAGCTTTTTCAATCCCTATTCATCAGACTTAGCTGCAAAGTAACGGGTAAAGCTACTTCTTAAGTAGCTTACAAAGGTACATAATTTTATTAGGTTATTCATGGCTCTATCAGAAGAAAGCATTTCATTCATTCCGTTTAGCAGGTGATTTTCGTAATTCTTTTGATATATCTCCTGAATATTAATAGTCTATCTCCTAAAAACTACCTCCTTTTTTCCTGATTACTAATCTTATCATTGCTGTAGTAAGAAACTTCTATTGCAATAGTAAGAAAATATCATTGCAGTAGTAAGAAAGTATCATTGCTGTAGTAAGAATACTAAATGGTAAATTTATAGTTAGTTTTCCCTGTTTTATGGGATAGTTTTCACCGTACTGGCGGTTAGTCTTTTCCTGATGCATTCAAATGAACGGTACTTTTCGTATATTTGCAGCGGGTAGTAGACGAAAAGTAATAAGTATAGGAATTATGTTGAGCGAAAACCAGATAATAATGTTAGGAACAGGGAATGCGATTGCGACTGAGTGTTACAATACATGTTTCATATTAAAGATGGAGAAGGCTCTGTTATTGGTTGATGCCGGAGGTGGAAATGGTATATTGACACAATTGGAGAGAGCTCAAATAGCACTTTCAGATATACACAATATGTTCATAACCCATGCGCATACGGACCATATTTTGGGGGCGGTCTGGATGGTTCGGATGATTATACATCGAATGAAAGACAAAGAATATAATGGTAAGTTTACGGTCTATAGTCATGATAAAGTTTTAAATGTGTTAGATTTTATATGCCGTATGACATTGCCGGAAAAAGATTTGTCTTTCTTAGGAGAATCCGTACTTTTTCGTGAGGTGAAAGATGAAGATACTTTCCGTATAGGAAACACAAATTTTCAATGTTTTGATATATTGTCTTCAAAGGAAAAGCAGTTCGGTTTCTGCGCTTATTTACCTGATAGTATAAAGCTAGTTTGCCTTGGAGACGAACCGTATAATGAAAGTAATAGCCATTATGTTGAAAATGCCGATTGGCTTTTATGTGAAGCGTTCTGTCTATATAAAGACCGTAATGTGTTCAAACCCTACGAAAAGCATCACAGTACGGCATTAGAAGCCGGCATATTGGCAAATAGGCTAAATATTAGAAATCTGCTGTTATACCATACGGAAGATAAGAATTTAAGTATACGTAAAGAGAGTTACACAGCGGAGGCTTCGCAAAATTTTGGAGGAAGGATATTGGTACCTGATGATTTGGAAGTTATCTGTCTAAACGAATAACTTTTTCCTTCATCCTTTCACTCCACTCCCTTCCACATCCTGTTCCAGCGATACCCATTGAA
>ULTJ01019588.1_pt1 | contig 19948 bp, 13 predicted proteins | sample 1957491 | NCBI WGS metagenome assembly ULTJ01 (sample SAMEA4835731, study PRJEB28245) | human gut metagenome | biome: gut microbiome; material: fecal sample | place: Denmark | collected 2008 | reverse complement strand
TGTAGTCCGGTGATTCCGGCTGTGGCTGCCGTTTTCATTAAGGAGGATTTTATGCAGAATAAAAAACAGGAATGGAGACCGGGAAACATGCTTTATCCGGTTCCGGCAGTCATGGTAAGCTGCCAGAGAGAAAATGAGAAACCGAATATTATAACAGTTGCATGGGCAGGAACAATATGCTCAGACCCGGTTATGTTATCAATTTCAGTCAGAAAAGAAAGATATTCACACCGGATAATATCAGAGACAAAGGAATTTGTTGTCAATCTTACAACAAAGGATTTATGCCGTGCAACAGATTATTGCGGAGTGCGTTCGGGAAGAGATGTTGATAAATTTAAAGAAATGAATCTCACACCACAGAAATCATCAAAAATCAATGCTCCGGCAATCGCAGAAAGTCCGGTTAATATAGAATGTAAAGTGGTTAATGTTATTGAACTTGGCTCACATGATATGTTTATAGCAAAAGTTGAAGCAGTGCATGTAGATGAAAAACTTCTTGATGATAAGGGAAGATTAAGACTTGAAGATGCTAATCTTCTGGCATATTCACATGGTGAATATTTTGAACTTGGGGAAAAAATAGGCAAATTTGGTTTTTCAGTAGCAAAGAAGAAATAATGCGGTAATCAGTAATCCGGAGGTGTCATAGTGAAAATAAAAAGGCTTCATATTAAAAACTATAAGTCGATAAAAGAACTTGAAATAGATGATGCACAGGATGCACTTATTCTTGTTGGAAGAAATAATTCGGGCAAGTCAGTAATTCTTGATGCAATCCGTGTTGCTCTTGGCGATAAAACAGTTAATATGCCGGATTTTAATGGCCCGGAGGGAAATATTATAATCGGAATGGAACTGGAGTTTGCATATGAAGACCTGAGTTTTCTTCATGGCAACGGGATTGTTAAAAAAATGAAAAATTATGATTTGTGGCTCAAAAGCTTCTGCCAGAGACTGCCGTCATTTATTCCTGATGAAGAGGGCGGTGGAATATTGACATTTGAGTATGTGTTTGACAGGAATGGAAATGAGAAATACCGCGATGGAATAAAGAAAAATAATACATATATAAGAAATGTGCTTCCGAGAATTTATTTTGTTGATCATTATAGAAATAATATTGATATTTTAAAAGATATTATGATGTTTTCTAATGATGATAACTTTGCGGAATTTAAGGCTGACAGATGCATATTCGACAGTGCAAAGAAATGCAGCCAATGCTTTGACTGTATGGGCGTAATCAACAGAAAAAAGCCGCAGGAGCTTACACTTGTTGAGACAAGCAGACTCATGCAGTATAAAATGTTCAGCCTGAACCTTAACACATTTGCGGACAGGCTTAATTCGTATTTTTCAAAAAACGGTGGGGGAGATTTGAAAATCCGTTATGAAATTAAATTTGATGCGGATGAACTGTTTAATATAGAAACAATAGTTGAAAATCCGTCAAGAAAAACATACGACAGTTTTGATTCAATGGGAGAAGGATTCAGGAGTATATATATTTTGTCGCTGCTTGAAACATATATAAATTCTGATAATGATACGGCACCATATATCATTATGATTGAAGAGCCCGAGACATATCTTCATCCACAACTACAGAAAATCGCCAGTGAGATTTTGTACAGACTGTCAAAAAAGAATCAGGTTATTTTTTCGACTCATGAACCGGAGATGCTTTTTAATTTTACAACAAAACAGATAAGGCAGATTTACTGCGATGAATTTCATATGACAGCCGTCAGAAAAGATACAGATATAGATGATATTTTAAATGACCTTGGTTTTACGGCAAATGATATGATGAATGTGAGTTTTGTGTTTATTGTTGAGGGAAAGCAGGACAGGAGCAGGCTGCCACTTCTTCTTAACAAGTATTATTCTGAAGTATATGACGAAAATGGGCGTTTAAGGCGTATAGCTATTATTTCTACCAACAGCTGTACCAATATCAAAACGTATGCCAATCTGAAATATATTAACACTCTCTATCTTAAAGATCAGTTTATGATGATTCGTGACAGCGACGGCAAGGATAAACAGATGCTGGGAAAACAGCTGTGTCGCTATTATGGTGAGCGTGCAAAAGAAGATAAAGGGAATATGCCAAGAGTTACGGATAGAAATGTACTTATATTAAAGTATTACTCATTTGAAAATTATTTTCTGTTTCCTGAAATAATGGAAAAGGTTGGTGTTGTTAAGAGTGTTGACGAGTTTTATGATATTTTGTGGGAGAAATACAATCAATATTTGTACAAACTGACAAGTGTAAAGAAAATGTTAAGCAAGCTGGATATAAGTATTGATTCACGCAATGATTTAATTGCAAATATAGAAAATATAAGGATTTATGTCAGAGGACATAATCTTTATGATATTTTTTACGGAAGATTCAAGGCAAATGAGAATGATGTGCTTTCGCGATATATAGAACTTGCACCGAGAAAAATTTTTGCTGATATCTTAGATAAAATTGATGGCTTTGTATATTTTGACTCAAGAAGAAGATAAAATGATATAACTTTGTGAAATTTGACAAAATGGTACTTTACAAAGGGACATGTTAGTGTTAAGATGTATTTGTTACAAAAATGTTACAGAAAAATTACAAATATGGAATTATAAAATAACATTATTTGGAGGAATATATGACACACTTAACCAGGTATGGCAGAAGACTTAAGATGACTCTTATAGCCGGAATGTCAGCAGCATGTTTTGCATGCATATTTGCTATACCATTTGCAGAGAATAAGTTTAATAACAAAGTTGGATATTACAGCATTGTATTTAACGGTGAGGAGATTGGCAGTGCCAACTCAAGACAGGAAGCTGAGCAGGCAATGGCAGCAGCCAGACTCAAGTTCAGTAAGGAATATGATTCTGTTGTATATATGGATAACAATATTGATATTGTAGAAGAGCATAAGCTTGTTGCATCAAGAATGTCACAGGACGAGCTTGAGACAGCTATTTACAGCAGTCTGTTCAACTGTGTTACAGATAAGGAGAATGCAACTGCATATACTGTAAGAATCAATGATTTTACAGTTACACTTGCATCAAAAGATGATGTTGTTGAACTCATGGAGAAAGTTACAGATAAGTATGATACAAAGAAAGAGTTTCAGGTTAAGCTTTCTTCAGGAGACGGAAGCTATGGTGCATATTCTGTAGATGTTGTCCAGTCAGAGTTAAAGAATACAGATACAGATATAGTAGCAGCTGCTCTCAACGGACAGATGGCATCAGTTGCCACTGACAGTGATACAGCTAAGGATGGAATAACAGGAATAAGTTTTGAGCAGAATGTCGTAGTTAATGAGACACTTGCAGCAGGAGCTAATATTGTGAGTGTACAGCAGGCATATGACGAGATAACAAAGGAAAAAGAGGAGAAGACCATGTATGTGGTCGAAGAAGGAGACTGTCTTTCACTTATAGCAGGCAAGTGTGATATTGCACTTAATGACTTGCTTGCACTTAATGAGGGACTTACAGAAGAGTCACTTATAATACCGGGAGATGAACTTGTTGTAACAGTTCCTAAGTCAGAGATTTCAGTTGTTGTAACACAGAGAATGACTTATGAAGAAGATTACAATGCTCCTGTTCAGTATGTAGATGATAACACAGCTTACAGAGGAACCAATACAGTTATATCTGAGGGAACAACCGGTCATCATAAGGTTACAGCTGATGTTACATTTGTTAACGGAGTAAAGACGGATGTTTCTTATGTTAATGAAGAGGTTATGGTTGAATCACAACCGCAGGTTGTATCAGTTGGTACACTTACACCTCCAACATATTTAAGACCGATTTCAGGTGGTTCAGTTTCATCAGAATTTGGTTACAGATGGGGAACACTTCATTCAGGCGTTGACTGGTATGTATCAGTTGGTACTCCTGTAAGAGCTGCGGCAGCAGGAACTGTTATCAGAGCAGGCTGGTATTCAACATATGGATATTGTGTTGATATAAGACATTCAGATGGTTCTATGACAAGATATGCACATCTTAATTCTGTTACGGTTTCTAATGGTCAGTATGTAAATCAGAGCGATTTGATTGCTTACTCAGGAAATACAGGCTATAGCACTGGTCCACATCTTCATTTTGAAATATGGATAGGTGGAACACCTGTTAATCCTTTATACTATGTAAATAAAAATTAGGATTATATATTGTGATATTTAACCCCGCAGTATGAATTGACATGCTGTGGGGCGTTTGTTATAGAATAATGGTACGGTTTTTAGAGGTTATGAAAAAATAATCTTTACAAAGGCTATCTTTGTGTTATAATATTGCAGTTGAAAATAAATAAATATAAGCTTTTTAAATGTGAATATTTACAAATATAGAAGAAATACTTATAATAATAAGTAATGAGTAGTTTTGAGATTAATCTGATTGTTAGAGGTGCATAGATGGAACAATATGTAATTAAGGGAGGCGTCCCACTTAACGGGGAGGTGTCCATCGGTGGTGCAAAGAATGCTGCGTTAGGAATTCTTGCAGCAGCAATTATGACAGATGAGACAGTTACAATTGAAAATGTGCCAAATGTAAGGGATACGAGAGTATTGCTTCAGGCTATTGAGGGAATTGGAGCTAAGGTTAAATATGTATATAACAACACCGTTCAGATTAACGGTGGAAGTATATGTGACATTAATGTCGATTATGAGTATATAAAAAAGATTCGTGCATCATACTATCTTTTAGGTGCATTGCTTGGAAAATATAAACGTTCACAGGTTGCATTGCCGGGTGGATGTAATATTGGAAGCAGACCGATTGACCAGCATATTAAAGGTTTTAAGGCACTTGGTGCAGAAGTTGAGATTGAGCATGGCAAGATTAGTACAAAGGCAGAGCATCTTGTTGGTGGTCATGTTTATTTTGATGTCGTGACAGTTGGTGCGACAATTAATCTTATGCTTGCAGCCTGTCTTGCAGAGGGTGATACAATTCTTGAAAATGCGGCAAAAGAGCCACATATAGTAGATGTTGCCAATTTCCTTAATGCCATGGGTGCCAATATAAAAGGTGCCGGTACAGATGTTATCAGAATTAAAGGTGTAAGTAAACTTCATGGAACAACGTATTCAATAATTCCTGACCAGATTGAGGCAGGAACATTTATGTTTGCATCAGCTGCAACACGCGGTGATGTTGTTGTAAGAGATGTAATACCTAAACATCTTGAATCATTATCTGCTAAACTTATTGAAGTTGGCTGTGAAGTTATAGAAGGTGATGACTGGGTAAGAGTTATAAGTAAAGGCAATCTTAAAAGCACTAATGTTAAGACATTACCATATCCGGGATTCCCTACAGATATGCAGCCACAGATGGCAGTTGTTCTTGCACTTGCACATGGAACAAGTATGGTAACAGAGAGCATATTTGAAAACAGATTCAAATATGTAGATGAGTTAAATCGTATGGGATGCCATATTAAGGTAGAGGGCAATACAGCATATATAGAAGGCGTTGATAAAATAACAGGTGCACAGATGTCTGCCCCTGATTTAAGAGCCGGTGCGGCGTTGGTTATTGCTGCTCTTTCGGCAGACGGTATATCTGAAATAGAAGACATTGAATATATACAGCGTGGTTATGAAGATTTTGAAGGTAAACTCAGAGGTCTTGGTGCCATGATAGAACGTGTTGACTCAGAGCGTGAGGCTTTAAAAGCACGCCTTAAAATAGGATAAAAATATTAAAGTGCATCATTCATGGATAAGACATGGATGATGCACTTGTGCAATGTGTTGGTTAAAGGAATTTATATGAAGTTAAGAAATAAGTTAAAAATATCATTTTGCATAATGGTTATATTGCCTGTAATAATGTGTTCGATATTTGCATATGCATTTTTTAAATATCAGGCAACAACAATACACCAGTTATATGAGGTTGACAGCGGTGAACTGCTTGATAACTTTTATTCTCCGGTTGTTCTTATGGGAAGGATGACAGAAAATATCTACAATGAAATGAAAGAAGTTGCTGAGACGTCACCATGGCAGTATAATTCGGTGGATTTTGTGAAACAGCTTGATGAGGAATTACAATGCAAACTTTCGAGTATTGTTGTCAGACGTAACGGCCTTTATACATATGTATCTGATAATCTTGATATAGAAAAGCTTGATGTAGTTCTTCCTGATTATGAAGCGGGAGAAAATATATCAGATGAGGGTATTTATAAAGGTGGCGATTACCAGTGTCTTGTAAAACAGATAGATTTTTGTGATTCATATGGAAATCAGTACAGTGTTTCGATTATAACACCTTTAAAGCAGGCTATACCTCAGATAAAGAAGTTTTTCATACAGGTTCTTATATCAGGTGTATTTATACTTATATTGACAAGTCTTCTGCTTAATGTATGGATTTATCGCTCAATTATAAAACCACTTGACAGATTAAAGCTTGCAACGCAAAATATAAAATATGGTAATTTTGATTTTGAAATGCCTAAAAGCTCCAATGATGAAATTGGGGATGTGTGCCGCGACTTTGAAGAAATGAGAGTTATTCTGAAAAAAACGGCAGAAGACAAGCTTAATTCTGATAAAGAAGAAAAAGAACTTATAAGAAATATATCACATGATTTAAAGACGCCGCTTACAGCAATAAAAGGATATGTTGAAGGAATTCTTGACGGAATTGCAGATACACCTGAAAAACAGCATAAATATCTTATGACAGTTGCAAATAAAGTTAATGATATGGATAAGCTTATAGATGAACTTACAATTTATTCAAAGCTTGACACTAACAGGGTTCCGTATTCATTTGCAAAAATTAATTTGAAAAATTATTTTGATGACTGTTGCGAAGAGATAGGAATGGATTTGGAAACTCAGGACATAGATTTGGAATACAGATTTCATGCAACTTCAGATTGTACTGTTGTGGCTGATGCAGAACAGCTTAAAAGAGTTGTTAATAACATTGTCAGTAATTCTGTAAAATATATGCAGCCGGGAAGAAAAGGTAAAATAAGCATAGATATTTATGATGAAGGAGATTATGTTCATATAATTATCGCAGATAACGGCAAAGGAATTGGCATGGATGAGATTCCACATATTTTTGATAGATTTTACCGTACTGATTCATCCAGAAACAGCAAACAAGGCGGAAGTGGAATCGGACTTGCTATTGTAAAGAAGATTATAGAGGATCATAAGGGAAAGATATGGGCAGAAAGCGTTGAAGGAGAAGGTACTACAATGCATATTAATCTTTTGAAAGATATGGATAAACGCAACTACATTTGCATAGAAGATAACAGAAAAAAGGAGAAAAAATAGTATGAGCAGAGTATTAATTGTTGAAGATGAAGATGCAATTGCAGAAATTGAAAAGGATTACCTTGAACTTAGTGGATTTGAAGTTGTAATTAAATCAGATGGAACAAGTGGTCTGGCAACAGCACTTGAGGAAGAGTTTGATATTATGATTCTTGATGTTATGCTTCCGGGTGTTGATGGATATGAAATCTGCAAACAGGTAAGAGAAAAGAAAAATACACCTATTATCATGGTATCAGCGAAGAAAGAAGATATTGATAAGATAAGAGGTCTCGGCGTTGGAGCTGATGATTATATGACTAAGCCATTCAGCCCAAGTGAGCTTGTTGCAAGAGTAAAAGCACATCTTGCAAGATATGAAAGACTTGTAAGCAGTGCAAAAGAAGCTAATGACATTATAGAAATAAGAGGTCTCAAAATTGACAAGACAGCAAGGCGTGTATTTGTTAATGGCGAAGAAAAAGTATTTACAACAAAAGAGTTTGATCTGCTTACATTCCTCGCAGAGCATCCGAATCATGTATTTACAAAGGATGAACTTTTTAAGGAAATATGGGATATGGATTCAATTGGAGATATTGCAACTGTAACTGTTCATATCAAGAAAATCCGTGAAAAAATAGAGTATGATACATCTAAACCTCAGTATATTGAGACAATCTGGGGTGTTGGATACAGATTTAAAGTATAAGGAAGTGCTTAATAATGAGACTTGAAAAAGATAATGCAATAAGACTTTTTAATTGTGAGGCTCCCGGCTCTGAAGGTATTAAACTTGAGGAGATATTTTATGAGGAGAAAATGGAAGATGGCAGGATAAAGAAGGTTGTACAACATGTCCTTAATCCTGAGATGGTTCCATATATTCCATCTTCATCTAAAGATAAAAAAATTCCGGCGGTACTTATAATTCCGGGCGGTGCATTTAGAAGGCTTGTATACAATTTTGAAGGTGAAGAAGTTGCAAAATGGCTCAACAGTCTTGGAATAGCAGCATTTGTATTAAAGTGCAGACTTCCGGCAGATGAGCATAATGACTCATATAATGTTTCTTTGATTGATGCACAGAGAAGTATGAGAATAATACGTGCACGAGCTGATGAATTTAACATAGATGCAAATAAGATTGGTGTTATGGGATTTTCAGCAGGAGGATACTTTGCGGCACTTTTATCTACAGCATTTGATAAAAATGTATATGACAAAAAAGATGATATTGACGAATTATCGGCAAGACCTGATTTTTGCATATGCGGTTATCCAGTGATAAGTTATGATAAATGTATAGAAGCCGGACAGAGGTATTTTCCAAAAGAAGTGATAATTGCAAATGTGCGTTCATATGAGGAAAATATGTTGAAAAAATACAATCCGGAGGAGCTGGCATCACCGGAAATGCCACCGGTATTTGTATTTGAAACAGATGATGACAGGACAACACTGGCAGAAAACAGTATTGGATTTTACATGGCTGCCAGAAAAGCAGGAGTGCCTGCTGAGTTGCATATTTTCAGAGAAGGCGGACATGGTTTCGGTTGTGGAGATGATAACGGACAGACCGGAGAATGGAAACAGCTTTTTGTAAATTGGGCTAAAAGCCTGAATATAATTTAAGACAATAAACAGAGCGGGATATGGTTTATCAATTATATCCCGCTCTGTTGTTATTTGTGTTAAGTAAACCGTGGCATGGCGTTTATGGTTTGGATTCTAAAACTGCTTCAGCTTTTGCAAGCTCTTCTTTTGAATATTTTGTTAATATCTGTTCTTTACATACCCGCCTTTTTCCTGTATTGCAGGGGACTCATACCGTTTATTTGTTTAAAAAGAGTGCAGAAATAATTGGAATTGCAAAAGCCAAGCTCGTTGGATATTTCCTGGATACTTTTTGTCGATTCGGTGAGCATTGTCTGTGCAATTTTGTTTTTGTATCTGTTGACGTAAGTTTTGTATGAACAGCCTGTTGCGTCGCGGAAACGCTTCATAAAATGAGATTCGGATAATCCTGCCTTTTTTGCAAGCTCGGAGACTGAAGGATTATTCATAAAATTCGTGTCTATATAAGAAAGAATATCCATTATTTCGGTGTCTGCCGTCGAAATGTGGATTTCGGACGTTTCTGCTACGGTACCGTATCGGTACATTATAAGTATGAGCTGTTCGAGCAGATTTTGCAGGGCGAATTCCGCAACGCTGTCGTAATTATCATATTCAATAAGCATCTGTTCATAAATATCGATAATCTTTGGCTTTATTTCGTCAGGAACAGATAAAGCAGTGTGCAGCATTAAATCGTTAAATTCGTTCTCGCCTATTATTTCTTTTATTCTTGTTGTTACCGAGCTGACAAAACGCACCGCATAAACCTCGTAATTCCTGTCCGATAAAGGTGATGATTTATGATATACGCCCATGCTGACAGGTGAGAGGTATCCGTCATGGACGAAAAAAGTACGCTCGGGAGTCGAGACCTGTCGGTCGCCTTTTACCAGATAACCTATTCCGTAATATTTTTCATATATGTCAAAAGAAGGCATGTAATTGGAAGCGGGTTTTGTTACATGCTCAACTCTGAACTTGTAGCCTTTTTTAAGAGGAATTGCCATAAAAATCTCCTTGTAAAATAATAGAAAATTGTAATAATTTAATCGGATTAATAATATAATGAATGTTTTTTATATAATTATATTATAAAATATTATTAAAGAACAATGCAAGGAGAATAACATAAGATGAAGAATAAAAATATTTTTACAAAAATTTTTATAAAAAATATTCCGCTGTTTTTTATTGAAATATTAAGTGCGTATATTGCAACAAAAGTATTGGTTTTGGGAAATACAAAAATATCGCAGGCGATAGACGCATTGTTTAATAATACAATTTCGGAGTATATCAATAAACAATTCTGGATATATGTTGCCGTTCTTGTTGCGTCGGGATTTATTTTTACATATATTCAGACATATGCGACAAAAGTATTTGCGGTAAATATGCAGACTGATTTCAGAAGAGAGGCGGGAAAGAAGCTGCCGGAGCTTCAGTTTAAATATTTCGACTCGCATTTGTCGGCGAGAGTGCTTAATAATTTTATTGATGATGTGGCTAAAATTTCGGAATATTATTCTGAGCTTCTTCCTGATATAGTAAAAACAATAATAACAAGCGTGACGATTTTTATTACACTTATAAAAGTTGACCGAGTGACGGCACTTCTGCTTCTTGTTATTATACCTGTAATGGCGGTTATCACAAGTTTTACGGGAAATATGGTGTCAAAGCTTACGAGAAAACACACGGAATATAACGATGAAGTAAATGAACTTGCATACGACGCGATAAACGGTATCGGTGTTGTAAAAAGTTTTAACCTTGAAAATTATTTTAAAAATAAGATAAAAAATACGTTAAAAACAATATTAAAATTTGAATATAGAAGAAATGCAATTTCGTCAATAGGCTGGGCTACGGGAAGCCTTGTATCTACGGCACCTTATATTATTTTGAGTATATTTGCGTTACACAGAGTTTTGTCGGGAAATTTGACTGTGGGCGGGATGACATATTTCATACTTTTTATGGACAGGCTTTTGCAGCCTCTTGGCAATCTTCCCTATATGATTATTGACGCAAAAATTGATTTGGTTTCAAAAAACAGGCTCAAAGAGCTGATGAATTATCCTGTTGAAACAAATATGGAAAATTCCGAGGATAACACAGGAGATTTTTCTAAAAAATCCGATAACACCGGGAAGAACAGTAATATTGTAAACGCTGACAAAATCGGGAAGAACAATAACGCGGCAGTAGTATTTAAAGACGTTACATTTTCGTATGTTAAGGGAAATAATGTTTTGAAAAATTTCAATGTTAATATAGAAGCGGGAAAAAATGTTGCGTTTGTCGGTTCATCGGGCGGCGGAAAGAGCACGATTTTTAAGCTGATTTGCGGTTTGTATGAAGTAAACGGCGGTACAGTGGAGATTTTCGGAAAGAGAATCGGCGAAGAAAATATTGATTTAATAAGAAAAGATATAGCACTTGTTTCGCAGGATACTTATCTGTTTCCAGAGACGATTGCGTGGAATGTTGCCTGCGGAGACGAATCGGTAAGTATGGAATGCATTATCGAATGTTGCAAAAAAGCAAGAATTCACGATGATATTATGAAAATGCCTCAGGGCTACAATACCGATGCAGGGGAACGCGGAAATATGCTTTCGGGCGGACAGAAGCAGAGAATAGCGATTGCAAGGGCTTTGCTTAAAGATGCCAGGCTTATATTATTCGATGAGCCGACAGCGTCCGTGGATATTGAAAATGAAGAAAAAATAAAACAGGCAATAGAAGAAATTAAAGAAAATCATACAATAATTACGATAGCACACAGACTTAATACAATAGAAAATACAGACTGCATATATGTTGTGGATAACGGTGTTATAGCCGAAAGCGGTACGCATGATGAATTGATAGCTGGAAACGGAATATATAAAAGGCTGTACGATACGAAAGATGAGGTGTCCTATGAATAATTTTAAAATATTAAAAGAGCTGATAAAAAGATTTCAGGGAGTTCGTGCAGTTCTTTATTTTGCGGAAATAATAGGAATGGGAGTAGCAGATGGAATTTCGGTAGTTCTGGTTTCAAGAATTATAGGCATAATTACGGACACTGCCGTGTCAAAAGGAAATTTGCGTGACACTCCGTTGGTAAAATATATAATTCTTACAATAATATTTAAAATTATTATACAGACATTGCTGGCTGTTTTGTATAACGACGAAGCAAAGCGGACAGGTGCGAATATGCGTAATACTGTATACGGAAAGGCCCTGTCGCTTCCTATGGAATTCTATGACAATCATCATACGGGAGAATTTATGTCGAAACTTACATATGATACAAACATGGCATCTGGAGTGTTCGGTTCAAGAATAAGGCGTGTCATGATGCCTGTTATTATGGTTATTGTCTGCATAATACCTATGTTTGTTCTTTGCCCTCCTGTTACGGCGGGTCTGCTTGTTTTATGTATAATTTCGCTTACATTAAATTTTGTGATGATACCTGTGCTTGAAAAATACAGCCGCAAAATTTCAGATGCAAATAAAGAAATAAGCAAATCCGTAACAAATATGCTTCAGGGAATGGAAACAATAAGAATGTTTCCGCTTAAAAAAGTTATAAGCGATTCTTATAATAATGCCAATGAAAATTGCGGTAAAAACATGAAAATCCAGGGACGGACAGAGGCTTTGATTTCGGCGTTGAGAGCAGCATTTGACCTTATAGGGGCATTGGTTTTTCTTGCACTCGGAATACTATATACTACCAAAACAGGAGGAAAACTGGGAAATCTTGTAAGCCTGTATTCAATATACGGAGCGTTTCAATATAATTTTCTGCTCATGGGCGTATATATACCGAGTCTGTCAAGCTGGCTTGTAAATGCACAGCGTGTTCTCGAGTTTCTTGATACTCCGAACGAGAATTTTTACGTCGAAAATAAAGAAAATACAAAAAATAATATTTGTCAAAAAAACAGCAAAGCTTACCATACGGTAGAATTTAAAAATGTAACATTTGGTTACGAGGGTAAAAATACAAATATATTTGAAGATTACAGTGCGTTTTTTGACAGCGGAAAAAGTTATGCACTAGTGGGGGAATCAGGCCGCGGAAAGAGTACGCTTACAAAACTTCTGCTCGGATTTTATCGGCCGAAGAAAGGTTGCATATTTATTGACGGAACTGATATAACGGAGCTCGGGCTTGTAAATGTGCGTGATAAAATCGCATATATACCGCAGGAACCGTATTTATTTAACTGTTCAATTAAGGAAAATATAAGAATGGGAAAATTAAATGCTTCAGATGAAGAAATTTACAACGCGGCAAAACAAGCGGGAGCACATGATTTCATATCGGGGCTTGAAAACGGCTATGAAACGCCGGCGGGCGAACGAGGAAATACACTTTCGGGAGGTCAGAAGCAACGAATAGCAATAGCCAGAGCAATTCTCAAAGATGCACCTGTAATCATATTTGATGAGGCGACATCGGCGTTGGACAATGAGACGGAAAAATATATAAACAAAACCGTTATGTCGGTGAAAAAGGACAAGCTTATCCTTATGATAGCACACCGCCCGTCTACGATAGAGACGGCAGATTGCAGATTTGAGGTGTAAAAGAGCTTACTGATATGTAATGTGGCTAAAAAGGTGGAATGTATATAAAAAAATACCGATGTTTATGAAAAAACTTACTGTTTATTACAAGATGCTACAAAAAACTTGAATGTTTTGACTACAGGTGATATGTTTAATACAAATATAGTGTGTCTATCGGAAAACAAAAGGTGTTTTAGAGTAGGTAATCAGAAACAAGCGGAGGGGTATTTATGAGCAAAAAAATAAAATACATAGTGGCAGTAGTATTGGCAGCAGTGGTATGTGTGGCGGTGATTTTTACAATTAACAGGAAGAAGTCAGGCATAAATATGAATGTAGGTGAATTGTCGGGTGATGAGCAGAATTATTGGAATCCTGATATTCACAGCATTTCAAAGGCGGAAAATGGATATTATTACCTGCATTATGACGGAAATGACCTTTTAGTGAAATATTTTGACGAGTCATCAAAAAGGTCTGTTCCGGTATGTGCGAAAGCAGAGTGCAGTCATAATTCAAAAACGTGTAATGCTTGGCTGGATACCGATGAATATCTGAGTTCTCCGATTTATTATTACAAAAATAATATATATGTTGTACGTGTGGAAGGCGGAATGGCTAAGCTTGTAAGTATTAAGGCTGACGGAAGCGACAGAAAAGATGTTGCCAATTTGTTTGTAAATGACAGGATAACATCAATTTCTATGGTGTTTCATAACGGATATGTATATGCGTACGACCATATAGGTCATATAGGAAGCTCTGAAAGCGGTAAAGAGATAATTAAAAAAATAAATATTTCAGATGGAAGTTCACAGGATATAGTCGAATATGAGGGTGAAAACAGTGCTGTGATGGGAGCGAGAAGTTACGGAGATAAACTTTTTTACAAAATTTTTCAGTATTCCATAAATAAGCAGACATTAAAAGCCAATATGAATTTTCAGCTTTATTATTATGATTATACCGACGGTGAGAATAAAAAGGTTTCGGATATGAATATATGTGATTTCTGTGTCGATGCTGACAACGGAATGTTATATTATTTTGTTGTTGGAAAAGGATTGTATTCTCAGTCGCTTGACGGACAGAATAATAAACTCATATACAAGGCGTCCGAAAATATGGTATCTGCGGTAATGTCATATGATGGCAGATATATTTATATGAGTAATGGCGGAATGGGAAGTACGACAGATTTATCTAAGACCGTTGAACGTGAAATTCAAGTTGTTGATACGACGGGAAAACAGATAGATACAATTAAGCTTGGAAATGAAATAGAGAATTTATATTTCGGCGATGAAAAATATTTATTTGGGACAAAGAGTGATAAGCTTGTTTATATAGATAAGAGCAGTCTCGGAAACGGTGCGTGTGTTTGGGAAAATGCGGAGTAGAAACTTATTATGGAAGAGTTTAAGAGGGTTTTTGGCATAAAATTTATAATGGTATTTACAGTGACAATGCTGTTAAATATCGGTTTGTTTGTATACAGCAGTTCCGAGGGTAAAAGTATGTCCGATATAAGGCAGGAGACACATTACCGTCAATGGATAATCGGAGAACTGTCGGATATGCAGCCCGAGGAAGCTCTGGAAATTGCCAATATACAAAGTGATTCCGTAATAAAACGTAAATATGACGAATTGGAACCGGAGGAGCAGACTGTATATTCAAGGCAGTTAAACAAAATAAAAGAACAATTAGAATACATAGTAAAATATCCTGAAGATATAAAAAATATACAAAATAACGCAGATACCCTGAAGAGTTTTTCGATATTTGCAGATAAAAAGTCATTTACATATAACAATATTCAAAAGACGGCAAAGGATTTCAAACGGGTAGAGGGCGTACAGGTTTATCTTACCGATAATAAAGCAGTAGACAGTTTTGTTACATATTATTATATCTATTATCTGTCATTGATACTTAATGTGTTTGTCCTGTATGAACTTTTCGGCGAACGGGAAAACGGAATGTGGTGCATTGTTCATACATCAAAAAGCGGCAGGGCAAAACTTGCGTTTAACAGGACAATGATTATTACAGCTTCTGCATTTATAATTACGGGAGTTTTGTTTTTTACAACATTTTTGACATCGTTTATATTATACAAAACGGCGTCAATTAATGCACCGATTCAGAATATTGAAAGCTTTTCGAGATTTTCATTGCCGATGAGTCAGCTTGAATATATAATATATGATTTTTTATATAGTTTTTGTGCAGTGCTTACGCTGACAGCGATTGTATGGATGGCATTTGTTTTTATAAGGCACCGCAATATAGCGGTTACGGTAATTGCGGTATTTATGGGTGTGGAAATGTTTTTGTATCAAAAAATACAGTCACAGAGCGTATATGGCATTTTTAAGCAGATTAATCTTATAAGACTGTTAAAGGTTAATGATATAATAAGCACGTATGCCAATCGCGGCAAAGGAACATTTGTGGTTTCCGAATCAAATATAATGCTGACAGTTACGACGGTGCTTTTTATTGCCGCATGTGCGGGAGGAATTCTTGGAACCGTATATATGAGACCGGAACAGAAAAAATCAGTGCTTGCAAGAATTGCGGATAAAATATGGGAAATGTATCAGCATTTATTGTCGGGATTTTCGATTACGGCAAAGGAATTCCATAAACTGCTTATAACAGGCAGAGGATTGATTGTTATAGGCGTGCTGGCGATTTTGGCGGTTTATTTTGTGAGATACGGACAAATGACATTTTCTGACAGCGCAAAAGAACTTGATAATATCTATATTACCAATGGCGGAAAAGAATATCATTATATAACCGATATGGTTAATGAAAGATTAAATGATTATCAGAGTGCGGTTAAAGATGCACAAGATTGTATGGCTCGTTACAATGCAGGGGAAGCAACGCTTGAGGAGGTTACAGAGAGCTCATCAACAGTTTCGTTATATGCGGTTAAGCTTGGCAGGGTATCCGAATTTATGAAAAAACAGGAGTATTTGCAGGAAATTAACGAAAAATACGGAGTAGACGGCTACATGATTTCGGACAGGGGCTATGAGGAGATTTTTGGAAAATATTCGATTATAAGGGAGGCTGTACTGTTTTTGGCACTTGCTGCCGCAATAATTCTTATAGTAGCTGAAAATATTGTGCTTGAATACAGAACGGGAATGAATTATATAATAAATGCCTCAAGGCACGGAAGATGCTGGATACAGATACACAGAGCTTTAACGGGTGTTATGCTTACAATAATTCTGTTTTGCTTTATATACGGCATGGATATGTATACTATGTATACAATGTATGGTATGCCGTACCTTGAAGCTCCGCTTATGAGTCTTACTTTCATGGAGGGGTGTAATCCGTCTTTTACAATAGGGCAATGGATTATAATTCGTCTTGTAAAAAGATTTGTTGTGATTCTTCAAATATATATTGCCACATATGCCATAACAAATGTTGTTATGCGGAAGGTGACAGGCAGAAAGTAACATGTCATGAATTATTCTTGCCAATATACAAATCGGGGAGTATAATTAATTAAGAAAAAATTAATAAAATGTTAATAAACAAAGGAGCAAAACAAAATGAAAAGACGATGTATGGGGATTTTTCTTGTTCTGTGTATGACATTAAGCTTGTTGCCAGCAACGGCTTCTGCCACAGAAAACGGCGTTGCGATTAACGAAACAAATTTTCCGGACGCCTTGTTCAGGGAGAAAGTTGCGGAATATGATAAAAATAACGATGGCGTTTTAAGTGACACAGAAATATCAAATATTAGGAGTATTTCAATAAACGGGGACTCATCGAAAGGCGGAGATGTAACTGACCTGAAAGGAATTGAGTATTTTACTTCATTGACAAGGCTTCAATGCGGTCATAATAAAATTTCAAAGCTTGATGTTAGTAAAAATACAGCATTGACAGAGCTTTACTGCCCAAATAACGAGCTTACGGAATTGGATTTGGGTAACAATACAGCTCTTGGTCAACTTACCGTAACAAATAACCAACTGAAAGAATTGGATATAAGTAAAGATACAGCTCTTACTTATCTTGCTTGTGCAAACAATCAATTAAAGGAATTGAATGTAAGCAAAAACACAGCCCTTACAGAACTTAGCTGTTCGTATAATCAACTGACAGAGTTGAATGTAAATAACAATACAGCTCTTACAAGGATTGACTGCGGAAGTAATCAGTTGTCTGAATTAGATGTAAGTAAAAACACAGCACTTACTTATCTTAGCTGCGGAAGCAATGAAGGCAACAAACTTACAAAACTTGATGTAAGCAATAACACAGAGCTTACGTATCTTGAGTTTTGGCACAATGAGATTACATCTATAGATTTAAGTAAAAATACGGCATTAAAAAATCTTTCTTGTTATAAAAACAAATTGACAGAATTAGATTTAAGTAAAAATACAGCTCTTACTAATCTTTTGTGTGGTGATAATGAATTAACTTCATTGGATTTAAGTAAAAATACGGCATTAAAAAGCCTTGAGTGTTTTTCCAATAAGTTGACAGCATTGGATTTGAGCAATAATACAAACCTTGAGGTGCTTCGTTGTAACGATAATAAGCTTACATCGTTAGATTTAAGTAATAATACTTTAATAAATGGTTTTAGCGGTAAGTATAATATTTATAATATTACAGCCGATTCTGACCGTAGAATCAATCTTTCTGATTTGCCGGGAAGCTTTGATGTGAGCAAAGCAAGCAACTGGAAAGGCGGAACGGTAAGCGGTAATGTATTAACCGTTAATGAAAATGCAGAATTTGTTACTTATACTTATGACTGCGGCAGCGGTCAGTCAGTTGATTTTAATTTGAGGGTAACAGTTGATGAAGCTCCTGCTCATACACATACATACGGTGAGTGGAACAATGACGAAACAAATCACTGGCATGAATGTAGTGATGCTTCATGTACTGATAAGAGCGGAAGTGTAAAAGATTTGGCAGAGCATACTTTTGAATGGAAAGTTGACAAAGAAGCAACTGAAACAGCAACAGGACTTAAACATGAGGAGTGTTCGGTTTGCGGTTACAAACGCAATGAGAATACTGTAATTGAGAAAATTGAGAAAATTCCTGCTGACATCTCGAATAATACTCCTGCTCCTGTACAGACAGTTCCGGAAACAGGTGACAACAGCAATCTTATATTCTGGCTTGCTGTTATGTTTATAAGTGCCGGTTCACTTGTCGGTGCAACAGTTGTTTGCAAAGAGAAAATGTATTAAAACCCTAAAAGTTTAGAACAAAAAGTTAAGGCACAGTCGACAGAAGTTTTTCTGTAAGCTGTGCCTTTGTTTTCAATGAATTAATATATTTAATTTCAATGATTAATAATACATAGACATGCCACCTGATGTATTAATGAAAGCAAAAACATAAAATACGATTGTTAAGATTCCGAGGATAAGACCTACCAGAAGAGCAATCTTACATCTTTTGAGCTGTTTTTCATAATCATCGAAGTTTCCGATTTTGAAAGCGTTGTTACCCATGATAATAAATATTATTCCGATTACACCACATATTTTATTTAAAAATACGGCACACAATATACTCAGAGTAAGCCATGTGCCAAAAGATGGTGCATTCTGGCTTGATGGATATGGCGGACGGTTATATCCGTTATTATATTGATTATATCCGTTGTTATACTGGTTTCCGTACTGATTATTGTAGTTATTATAGCCATTGTTTCTATAACTATTATTGTAACCATTGTTGTTGCCGTAGCCGTTATTATAGCCGTTATTATAGCCATTGTTGTTGCCGTAGCCGTTATTATAGCCATTATTGTAGCCGTTGTTATTACCATAGCTGTTATAGCCATTATTGTAACCGGAATTGCCATTGTTGTTATAATAATTATTATATCCGTTGCCATAATTGTTGTTGTTGGAATTATTGCTGCCGGAATTGTTATTGTAATAATTGTTGTCAGAAGAATTATTGCCGTCAGAATTATCGGATGTTGAACTATTGTTTGAATAGTCATCTGATGGTCTGTAATTGGCATCATATGTATCATTATAGCTGCCGTAAGTTCCGTTGCCGGAAGCATTATTACCGTTATTCTGATTATTATTCTGGTTGTTGCCTGAATTATCATTAAAAGGATCTGGTGTATAGTTATCCATGAAACTCCTCCATTTCTGTATGATTCATACTATACTTAGAGTATAATAAATATAAGCTGTTACGTCAAGTTAAAATTTATTACTAAAAAGTAAAATAAAAATAGCATTTGCATGTAAATTGTTAAAACAAATAAAAAAATAAGTTTGTAAATTTTATAATTGCATGATATACTCATAATAACATTAATATGTTGATGACATAAAATATTGAAAATACAGGAGTAAAAATTATGCCTAATATACTAATTGTAGAGGATG
>ULTJ01037158.1_pt1 | contig 19961 bp, 12 predicted proteins | sample 1957491 | NCBI WGS metagenome assembly ULTJ01 (sample SAMEA4835731, study PRJEB28245) | human gut metagenome | biome: gut microbiome; material: fecal sample | place: Denmark | collected 2008 | reverse complement strand
GCGAACAACAGGCAGCAACAAAAGTACTGCCAACAGATTCATCCGGTAAATGTTTTTCATTCGTATAGTCATCATATTTCTACTATTAAATCCTGGTTATCGGGTATCCAAGAAACGTACCATTTCAGAAGCAGCCAGCAGGAAAGCGCCTACTCCGAAATTAGTCGTAGAATTAGCATCTACAACTTGTCCGGGAATAGCTTTCTCACCGATGGGTTGTACATAGCCTACACGTCCGTCAGGCTGCACAGCTACGGTTGTCAGGTAATTCCATGCTTTCATCACCGTCGGTTGATAGGTCTTCCTGTCTAAAATACCATTGTTTATCCCCCATAGCAATCCGTATGTAAAGAATGCCGTACCGCTGGTTTCCGGTCCGGGAGCATGTTCCGGATCGAGCATACTGCGAGTCCAGTATCCTTCCGGTTGTTGACAATCAGCCACCGCTTTTGCCATAGTTTGGAAGCGTTCCAAATACTCCTGACGATACCGGTCTGTTTCAGGCAAGTCTTTCAGGACTTTCGCCAGAGCAGCCAGTACCCAGCCGTCGCCGCGCGCCCAAAAATCTTTCTTTCCATTCACACTTTTATGCTTGGGGTAAACATATTTAGCGTCACGATAATACAAGCCGGCATCCGCATCGTACATGATATTGTTGGCATAAGCCCAATATTCATGCAGTTTCTCCAGATATAATGGGTTCTTAGTCAATTTATACATCTTGGTCATCACCGGCATCACCATGTAAAGTCCGTCAGCCCACCACCAATAATCATTCTTATCCGTGCTCATCTGATACTCCATCACCTCACGGGCACGGGCTATTTTCTGCGAATCGGGCTTTACCGAATACAAATCGGCATATACCTGAAAACAAATCTGATAATCACCGAAAAGTACATATTCATCGCTTTCTCCGTAACTGTATTTCCACTCATCCCTGTTATCGCTTTTAGCCCCTTTCCATTCATTATGTTTCGCCCACGCTTCCGAATAATTGTAGCATGTAGTGTCCCCCGTCAGGAAATAAACTTCCATATTTCCTGTATGATAAGCTGCATTATCCCAAAAAGCACGGCCATGCTGCGGATGCGCTTCCTGCCAATAGTTATTTACCCGGTTGATGATTTCAACCACTTCCTCCGATTTCGGACGTTGTACAGAGCAGGCCGTAAGCCCTACGCAACAAAGAAGTACTAATTTTTTTATATTCATGTCTATTTAAAGTTTATGTATATACTATTATAAATGGGAATTCAGGGAAATGAAGAACTAAGAATGAAGAATTTGGCTGCGCTATGCAAGTACGCCGCAAGGTAATTCTTCATTCTTCATTTTTAGTTCTTCATTAAATTATCATTTCACCACCTCCAACACATACACCTGCTGCGGTTCAAATTCCACTGTCCTTTCACCATCACCTTGCTTGGAATGTTGTACAAACAGATGCAGTCGTTTTTTCCTCTTCCACAATTCCGTATCGTGAGACGGCTCCCAGGCATCCACCGGAAAATCAGTCAAATCACTGATGTTCCACTCACCGTTTGCCACATCTGCGGCATGCGCCATGGATACCCGGCTACCCCGTTCTTCGTCACGGAACAAATAGAACATCTCTCCACCTTCCACTACAATACGCGGACGGGCTATAGGAATCATCTTTGTACCACCACCTTTCAAAGAAAACGGAGTGGTACGTTCTGATACCTGCCGGTTGTGCCACATCTGCCCGTCATGCCAAACAATGCGGTATTGCGGCACATCACTGTCCGATTCGCGCCAGTAAGAAGCGATATACGGATTACCACCCGCATCGGCACTCATACTAGTCTGATTAATCAGTTCCGAATTTTGAGGAATGTGACAAGCATACTCAGCATTTTCAAGCCGGATAGGCAGCTCATACTTTTCACCATTCGACTTATACCAGGTAACGCCATTGTCAAAAGAACGAGCATAACATAAATCATGATTCGTCTCCACATGCCACGTTTCGCGCCAAACCCACGACAGGTGAATGGTCCCCTGTTCATCCACGTACAATTGCCAGTAAGCATTGCGTTTATCTTCACCGTCAATCAGTACATCCTGCACGCGAGTCCACTTTTTTTCCTTCACGAAATAACGGTTCATCACCAGATTGCCACGACCGGAAGAACCGGAACGATAGACAAACAACAAATCACCGCCGGACAACAAATAGAACTCCGGATAGGTCACATTACCTTCGTCCACTCCCGTCATCACCTCTTTCTCTCCCAGTTCCAACGAATGGGGAGCAATGCTGCGACAATAGTTCAACGGATGGCCATGATGATCAAAAGCAATGTGTATATAACCGTCGCCATCAAGCATCATACTAATGGTATTGTGGGCATCTTTCACGTTACCTTTGTATTGGGTACGATGCAGTGTCCATTGTTCAGCATCCAAACGACGTTTACCGAGCGTTAAGAAACCATCGCCATCATAGTAACAGATATATTGTTCGTCACCTTGCGTCACCAAGGAATTATTGCGGAACACGGCGGTATTGACCGAAGTCTGGCTATATCCTTTTCCCACTTCCACCAAATGCGCTTCAGGAGGAATGCCGGTAGCGTTCTCTGCAAAGAGCGCTACCGGAAATCCACCGATTCCCCACACTATTAACGCAAGTTTTATAAAGGAGAAAATCATATTATTCATAGTAAGCATGATCTTTAGGGAACTCTTCACCTCCCCATGCCTTCTTTGATGTCCATGCCTGAGGCGCCTCTGTCCAGAATGGATGGTCGGCAGGTAAGCCCAAAGGCAGAAATGCCAGAGAAGCCATGTATAGACTGCCATTATTCGTATACCAATCGGAAATATTGGGTTGGGAACCATTAAAGCCCAATGTCAAGAAACTTTTCTCATTGAAGTTCCGGCCATCGCCGAACATACGGTTAATAACCGCCGTCATGCCCGCACGCACTTGTCCGTTTGTCAGTTCCTCCGGTAACCATCCGCGCCATGCCAACAGAGCCAGCGGCTGAAGGATAGCGGTACGATAGGTAATGGAACGTCCGTAAACAGGGAAAGCACCTTCCGGAGAAATCAGACGTTCCAAGATACCTCCATATCGTTGCATACGTTTCCGCGCTCGCTGGAAGCTGCAATCGGGCGCATTCCACACTTTATTCTTTCCGCCGTTTGTAAAGACTTCGAGGCACTCCACATACATGGGATGTAGCACAAAACTATTGTAATAATCGAAAGCAAATCCCGGTCCGTCACTGTAAAATCCGTCTCCTACATACCATTCTTCCACCTTACGCAGAGCCGAAACGATGCGGTAAGTATCACTCTTGGCGCCTGCCTTGCGCAGGAAGCACTCTACTGTAGAAGAGAACAGCAACCAGTTGGTATAAGGCGGGTCTACACGGCGCAACTGGGTAAATTCCGTAATATAACGTTGCTTCGTCAGACTATCCAAGGGCATCCACAAGGCATCGTATCCACGCAGGAAACTTTCAGCGATATATGCGGCGTCCACCAGCGGTTGTCCCTCCTTCCGCCACAGCAGATAATCTTTACTTTCAGGATCTACAGCCTGCGCATAGCTTTTCAGGGCCCACCCACGAAGTTGTTTACGCTGCTCACCTTCGGCCGTGTCATCATCCGGCAATGAAAGCCAGGGAGCCAGTCCCGCCATCAACCTGCCAAAACATTCCATATAAGTCACACGCTTATCCCGTCCGTCCCAAGTAGGGCTTAGTTCCACCAGCATGTTCTCCTGAAGCTTCCCCTCACTCATATTGCTGAGTACGGGAGCCGCCATCCGGTACAGCACACTGCACCAAAGTTCACGGTCTGTCACTTCTTTTTCCTTTTTCTTCTTGGCTGCCACTTCTTGGCCGGGCAGCAATAAAACCGCTATCAATAGCAGCCATAAACATTTAGCTATTCTCATGATATTATTTAAGTTATTTATTACTCTATCTATTCAAAAAATGTTTTGACCGTTGCAAATATACCTCATTAAAAGCGACTTTTTGTACTACAAATAATTCAAAAAGGGGAAATTATAGGTTAGAAATAGATATTTATGAATAAGATAATATATAAAATCGAAGAACCTATTTTCTTACCACTTCCATAGTGCAAAAAAATAAGTTCTTCGATGTGTTTCTAAATGATAACCAATAAAAATTACCATTCAGCGAAAATAGTATTTTTTCTTATTTTACACCTATACTATGCCGCACCGGCTTTAAGATAAATGTAAATTCATAATCTCCGTAAGGAACCTGATATTCAGGACGGGCAATAGCTCCCCAACTGTTCACGCAACCTAAACCGGTTTGTACTTTGTCGATGCAAAGGTTTGTCAAATCACTCTCTTCCACTTCGGGTGAATGACCTTGCCGCTTGCTCCAACCTTCGTCCAAAGACTCAATCGTATAGTGCAAAGCCGATGCGGAGAAGGGGGCTGCGGCAATGACTTCGATACCATTACCGGCTTGGTTCAACAACTTCCACCAACGGATATCGGTCTTTGTTCCGGTTTCTTGCGGACGGATATACGAATAGAACTGCTCAGATACACTCTGGCGATAAATACCGAGATCGGTACAATGATTGCGGTCGATATAATTCTCTACAGGGCCGCGACCATAATACTCAATCGTCTCGAAGCTGCGGGGCATGGACATCTGCAAGCCGAAACGGAACATATTGGATACTTTGGCATTCTTATCAGCCGTCAGCTTTTGAGTGACTTTGATGGCACCGGCATTATTGATTACGTAAGTCAGGTTCAACTTGGCAGAAACTCCCGGCATTTCGTATGCCGCTTCTACGATGACTTGTTTGTTCTCGGTACGCTGATTGAATGAAGTCAGTTTGATTGCGGGGTTCTTCCAGGCTATATACTTACGTTGCAGGCCGGCACCGAAGTCATTATCGGTAGGAGCGCGCCAGAAGTTGGGAGTCAAGGCGGAACCGTCTTTTATCATATCCAGTCCGGCTACTTCGTATTTAGTCAGATAACCGCTATGCTTATTGAACTCTGCACGGAATGCGTCACCGGTAACAATCAGATAGTTCGCGTCATTCTCTTGTACGGCAGGCGCAACGACCTCGAGATTACTCAATTCACAATTCTGCAAGTCCATGGAAGGCGCCTTATAGGGATTCAGCGTCAGCTGGTCTTTGGCTACAACATGACCGGCAGGGAGCAATCCTTCACGGTTTTTCATCTTATAGAAAACATTGAGCAACCACTCAGAGCATTGGCAAGTTTTGCCTAAGTCCAGTTTGAGCTTGGCGGTTTGCTGAGGAGCTACATTCAGATTATCCACGCGACCGCTACGGACAACCTTTCCACCTTTCAGCACTTCCCATTCCAGATAGTAAGCAGAGAGGTCACGGAAGAAGTTCTCATTAAAAACACTGATTTCTCCGTTCCGGATATCGGCAGGAGTAGTCCAGATATTCTGATAGTAGTAGCCGACTTCGTACATGTGCGGATTGGGTACACGGTCGGGGCTGATAAGCCCGTTATCACAGAAATTAGCGTCACTGGCATCAAAACGGTTGAAGTCACCGCCGTAGGCATAAATCATCTTGCCATTCTTGCCGGTCCAGCGCACGGACTGGTCTACAAAGTCCCAAATGAAACCTCCCTGGAACTTAGGATACTTACGCACCAAATCCCAATATTCTTTGAAGCCGCCTTGCGAGTTACCCATGGCATGTGCATATTCACATTGAATCAGAGGTTTCTTATAATCATCGTTTTTACAATAATCCTCACACCAGCCATAATCGGCATACATCGGACAATAAATATCGGTTTTCCCCTTGGTTCCGGCCTGTTCATATTGCACGGCACGGCTCGGGTCTTCCGCTTTTACCCAATCGTAAGCGGCTTCAAAGTTGGAACCGTATCCGGCTTCGTTACCAAGCGACCAGAAAATGATGCTGGGATGATTGAAACCACGTTGTACATTGCGTTGGTTACGTTCCAGATGGGCTTTCCGGTAATCGGCACGTTTGGCAAGGGTTTCTTTGCCATACCCCATTCCGTGGGACTCGATATTCGCTTCTGCCACGACATAGATACCATAACGGTCGCAGAGGTCGTACCAAAGGTTATCATCGGGATAATGACAGGTACGCACCGCGTTCAGGTTGAACTGCTTCATAATTTGGATATCTTGAATCATGCGTTCGGGAGAAAGGACGTAACCGCCGTCGGGATCCAGTTCGTGGCGGTCGGCACCTTTGAAGAGTACGGGCTGCCCGTTTACCAATATCTGGGAGTTCTTCAGTTCTATCTTGCGGAAACCTACCTTGACGGGAATCACTTCATTGCTACCCTGCAATGTAGCGCGTAGAGTATAGAGATAAGGAGTCTCGGCTGTCCACTTTTGAGGGTTTTCCACATTCATCTGTATCGTACCGCTACCTTTGGCGGTTTCAGTGGCTACCTGTTTACCGGTAGCATCCAATAATTCAAGTTTGACATTGCCGTTACCTTTCAAATCCAGCTTCACACTCAACGAACCGTTCTTATAGTCAGCATCCAAATCGGGAGTGACACGGATATCCTGAATACGTTTCTTATCGCGGGCATACAAATAGCAGTCACGCCCTACCCCGCTATAACGGAAGAAGTCCTGGTCTTCCAGATAAGTACCGTCACACCAACGGAACACCTGAAAAGCGACCAAGTTCTTTTGTCCCGGTTTCAGGTAGGAAGTAAGGTCAAACTCAGCTTCCAGCTTGCTGTCTTCGCTGTAGCCCACGTACTTACCGTTCACCCACAGGTACATATTGGAGGTAACCGAACCGAAGTGGGCAATGATATCTTTACCCTTCCAGTCGGCGGGAACTGTGATTTCACGGCGATAGGAACCGACATGATTGTTTACGACGGGCACTTGGGGCGGGTTATTCTTATATTGGTTGCGCCAGGCGTATCCTACATTTACATAGATAGGGTCGCCGAAACCGTTCAGTTCCCAAACACCGGGAACAGGAAAGTCAGTCCAACCTTTATCGTTAAATCCCATCTTCCAGAAATCGACAGGACGGGCATCGGCATCCTTCACCCAATTGAATTTCCAAGTTCCGTTCAGGGTCATGAAGTTGGAAGATTGTTCTTTTACTCCTTTATCTGCGGCATCCGTAGATTCAAAAGCGAAATAGTTGGTATGCATCGGAGCACGGTTGACGGCATTGACTTCCGGGTCAATCCATTCGTTGAAGGACTGGGCATTCGCAGTCAGAGCCATCGCCGCAAGCAGTCCGGTAATGAGATGTTTTTTCATGATATCTATAATATAAGTTTAAATTAGTCAAGGTGCACAATCCGTTACACCGCTCGCAAAGATAGGAGGAATAAACCGAAATAAAGGTGAACTATGGTTCAAAAAGGGGTACACATCTGTTCACCACAGGCATATATAACCGTTTTTATGTAAATTACGAGCAAAGATAGGTTAACACTTAACCCAAGGAAAAAAATAATTGTATATTTGCCGCAATCAATCTAAGCTTATGGCAGGTATCTATATCCACATCCCCTTCTGCAAAACGCGTTGCATCTATTGTGATTTCTACTCCACCACCCGCAGCGAACTGAAAAAGCGCTATATCCGCGCCCTATGTCAGGAGTTGAGAATACGCCAGGATTATCTGGAAGGAGCAACCATCGAAACCATCTACTTCGGGGGCGGCACCCCTTCGCAACTCGACGAAGAGGATTTCAGGCTGGTATTTTCTACCATCGGAGAGGTCTATGGACTGGAAGATACCAAGGAAATTACCCTCGAAGCCAATCCGGACGACTTGACAGAAGAATATGTTGCCATGTTACGCCATCTTCCCTTCAACCGCATCAGTATGGGAATACAGACCTTCGATGACGCTACCTTGAAATTGTTGAACCGCCGCCACAATGCCGCGCAAGCCATTGAGGCCGTAGGTCGCTGCCGACGTGCCGGATTTGAGAACATCAGTATCGACCTCATCTACGGGTTGCCGGGCGAAACGGATGAACGATGGGAACGTGACCTGGAGCAAGCCGTCAGTCTCAACGTGGAGCATATTTCCGCTTATCATCTGACGTATGAGGAAGGGACGCGTATCTATGAATTATTGCAGGCCCACCGTATCCGGGAGGTGGATGAGGAAAGCAGCGTACGTTTTTTCTCTACCCTGATAGATACCCTCGGCGCTGCCGGATATGAGCATTATGAGATATCCAACTTCTGTCGGCCGGGGAAGCACTCCCGCCACAACACTTCTTATTGGAAAGGCATTCCTTATCTGGGTTGCGGCCCGTCGGCACACTCGTTCAACACCCATACCCGCGAGTGGAATGTAGCTTCTTTGGAAGAATACATGCATGGCATTGAAACAGACCGGCGGAAGTTTGAAACTGAATACCGGGACAGGGCTACTTGCTACAATGAGTGTATCATGACTTGCATCCGTACCCGGTGGGGGGTACCTCTGAAATATGTGGAACAGAAGTTCGGCACAGAGATGTGGCAATACTGCATGGATATGGCAACCCCTCATCTGGAAAGCGGGAAACTGAAAATAGAAGATAATCATCTATGCCTAACGCGTGAAGGGATTTTCATTTCAGACGGTATTATAAGTGACCTGATGTTTATTGAGGAATAAGACGATTTATAAAGATACGAGATAATATAGCATGGCATGACCGAACAAGAAGTCAGACGATATCTCCGGCAGATGAAGGATGAAGACTCGCAACGAGCCTTCCGGGAATTCTACGACCTGACATACGACCGGTTGTTCCGTATCGCTTTCTACTACGTGAAACGTGAAGAATGGGCGCAGGAGATTGTTCTCGATGTCTTTATGCGGCTTTGGGAACAGCGTGGCACGCTGACGGAAGTACGCAACATTGAAGATTATTGCTTTATCCTCGTAAAGAATGCGTCTCTGAACTATCTGGAGAAAGAAAACCGACATACCACCGTATCAGCCGATCAATTGCCTGAACCCGCCGCACAGGCTGACTCACCGGAAGACACACTTATCAGCGAGGAGCTTTTCGCACGTTATGTCAAAGCCCTCGACCGACTGCCGGAGCGTTGCAGGGAGGTATTTATCCGCATACGGGAGGAAAAACAGAGTTATGCCCGGGTGGCCGAAGAATTGGATATCAGTACTAAAACGGTGGATGCACAATTGCAAAAGGCTATCACACGGTTGAAGGAGATGTTGCTGAATGCAGAGTGATACAGGGAATACTTTTTCACCACAGAGGACACAGAGGGCACAGAGGACACAGAGGTTTTAAGCTTTTAGGCGCGAATTACGCGGACGACGCGGATTTTAAAGCTGAGCTGTATCTCTGATTTTTTCGACGCTGATAACGCGGATGACGCAGATTTTTTTACCCTGTTACTATCTGTCATGCTGAGCGAAGTCGAAGCATCTACTCCCTTGATATATAAAAAAGAAGAGATCCTTCGACAGGATGACAGATAGAGTTGCCGCTAATTAAGAAAAAAATCCGCGTCATCAGCGTCATCAGCGTCTGAAAGATTAAAACCTCTGTGCCCTCTGTGGTGAAAAATAAAAAAATGCAATCCTGAGTAGGGAGTTTTTCCAAAGCACCTGTCTTTACTTATGAAAAACAAAAAGACTCACAAGATGAATATAAGTAACGAGGATTTTGACAAGCTACTCAATAAGCTGATTGCTTCCACCCGTTCACCCCGTGGACGCTTCTCGGCAAAAGACAGCTGGAAATTACTGGAAGCGAGAATGCTTGCCCGCAAAAAGAGAAGAATGTTCTGGCTGCGGATGACAAGCAGCGCGGCGGTGATCCTACTGTGCCTGGCAAGCTGGGCTGCCTACCACGCCCTGCAACCTGAACCGGTACAACCCAAACCGACAGAACAACAGACCGGTCCGGCACAACCCGAACACCGTAAGGAAACTATTTATTTCCAACAACAACCTTTACAGGAAATCGCGTATCAATTATCTGAAATCTTCCACAAAGAGATTATCATCAATGACGAAGAACTACGCAACTACCGCATGACGGGTACTTTCGACACAAACGAAGGACTGACCGAAATCCTCGACCTGCTGAAAGGAGCCGCAGGTAACTTTGAGTATACAGAGACAAACGATACTATAATCATTACTAAACCTAACTAAACACAATGAATCAATCAATTTTCTGTTCACGCCACCACATCAGAGCCTTGCTACTGATGTGCGTGGTTCTCTTAAACACAACGGCCGTTCACGGACAAAATAAAGAAGTCCGTTTGAGCTTGAACATACGCAACGCTACTTTGGAAAGTCTGGTGAAACAACTGGAAAACGCCACGGGCTTTTCTTTCGTCTACGGAGAGGAAGTCAAACTATCCCGCCGCATCAATATGAAGGTGGAAAAACAAACCATCAGCGAAATATTGCAGCGTGCCTTCGAGAACGAACCCATCAAATTCGAAATCTCAGGAAAACATATCCTGCTCTACAAGCGGCCCCTGCCGCAGAAACCCGTTAGCCGTAAGTTCACTATCAGCGGATACGTGACAGACGGGGCGTCTTCCGAGACGCTGATTGGTGCCAATATCCTTGAGAGTCGTCGTTCCACGGGAACTGCCACCAATCCTTTCGGTTTCTACACGCTTACTTTGCCGGAGGGAGAAGCTGAACTGACATTTTCTTATCTGGGTTATGATACCCGGCACAGCAGTTTTGAACTGACGAAGGATACGGTGCTCAATATCAGCCTGAACAACAATAACCAATTGGCGGAAGTAGTAATACTCTCGGACAAACGGGAAGTAGGCATTCAAAGTACAGCCATGGGAGCCCACGATATACCGATGGCGCAAATCAGACATACGCCTACCATACTGGGTGAAGCGGATGTATTGAAAACCATCCAACTGATGCCGGGCGTACAAGCCGGTATGGAGGGTTTTGCGGGCATGTACGTACGTGGAGGGGGCTCCGACCAAAATCTGGTGATGCTGGATGGCATTCCGGTTTACAATGCCGACCACCTGTTGGGAGTATTCTCCGTATTCACTCCCGAAGCGGTAAAGAATACCACGCTTTTTAAAAGCTCTTTTCCCGCCCGGTATGGCGGACGCCTCTCCTCCATCGTAGATGTACGCACCAACGATGGAGACATGCAGCGGTATCACGGTACGCTAAGCATCGGCATGCTGACGGACAAACTGCATCTGGAAGGACCTATCCTGAAAGGACGTACTTCATTCAGCCTCAGCGCAAGAGCTATACCGACCGTATTCGTTAAAAATCTGATTGTGGACAAGGACGATTATTATACCGATAAATACAACTACTACTTCTATGACCTCAACGCAAAGGTAAACCATAAGTTCAACGACCGCAGCCGCCTGTTCCTGGGCTTTTATAAAGGAAAAGACCACTACCACTACAACAATGGCGACCACTTTACCAACAACAGCATGGACTCCCAAAGCTACTCCAACGACAAAAGCGCACTGAATTGGGGGAATACCATCGCATACGCCCGCTGGAATTATGCGCTCAGCAACCGGTTGTTCGGCAACATCACCTTTTCCTATAACGACTATCAAATGGCGCTGAACGAAGATATAGACCAAAGCTATTTTTACAAGAACGAACTCTACAGCCGTTATTATTACTTCTCCGAATTCCGTTCGGGCATCCGCGACTGGAGAGCACGCATGGACTTCGACTACACTCCCCGCCCACAACACCACATCAAGTTTGGAGCCGAATACATCCACCATACGTTCCGCCCCGGCGTATCTACTTCCAAACTACAGGATATGGATAACGGAACCGTATCGGCGGATACCATCTACAACACCAATGACAACCGGGGCATGCATGGCGAGGAATTTTCCATCTATGGAGAAGACAATATCGAGCTGAACAACCACTTTAGCCTGAATGCGGGTGTACGCGCTTCACTATTTCACACACAGGGAAAAAGTTATTTTTCGGTGCAGCCCCGTCTCTCTGCCCGCTACAATATAGGTAACGGATTTTCCGCCAAAGCCTCCTACTCGTGTATGGCTCAATATGTGCATCTATTGTCATCTACCCCTTTCTCCATGCCTACCGACCTTTGGGTGCCCATCACCAAAAATGTCCGCCCCATGTATGCCAATCAGTATTCCGTTGGCGGCTATTACGCGGGAGTGCCGGGCTGGGAGTTCTCCATCGAAGGATATTACAAGCAGATGAAGCACATTCTGGAATATCAGGACGGGGTATCTTTCTTCGGGACTTCCACCAACTGGGAGGAGAAAGTGGAAACCGGCGAAGGACGTTCGCTGGGCCTTGAAATCATGGCACAGAAAACACAGGGAAAGACAACCGGATGGCTGGCATATACACTGTCAAAGACCGACCATCGCTTCAAAAACGGAACGGTTAACCAAGGAGAATGGTTTCCTTACAAATATGACCGCCGCCACAACATCAGCCTGTGCCTTAATCATAAATTCAACAACCGCATCGACATAGGCGCTTCCTGGATATTCAACACCGGAGGCTGCATAACGGTACCCGAAAGGGAAACAATCATCATTCGCCCGGACGGCAGCACCGAAGTGGGCACATATATCCCACGTCGCAACAACTACCGCCTGCCCGCCAACCATCGCCTGAACCTGGGCGTGAATTTCAACAAGAAGACCAAGCATGGCATGCATACCTGGAACATCAGTGTATACAACGCCTACAACGCCATGAACCCCAACATAGTATATAGTAAATGGCAAAAAGGATACAACCTCAATGACGAGTATTACAATACTATTTATCAGGGAAATGCAAATCAAAACGGCTCCGTAAAGAAAGAAGCTAAGGGCGTTATCAAGAAATTGACTATATTGCCTTGCATCCCATCCGTCACTTATACCTATCGATTCTAATAAAGAAGTATCAATAATAAAGAAGTATCAAATATATGAAGACAAAAATGAAACTACACCTTATTATATATATAGCAATTACCATTCTCGCCACCGCTTGCGAAAATGAAATCCCCTACACCTCCAAGCCACAGGAGACGAAACTCATTCTGAATGCGCTACTTGATGCGGGAACTAAAGAAAACAATGTCTACCTGCATCTTGCGGAAGGAAACAGTATCGGGCGTGTGGACGAAGCTACGCTTTCTCTTTACGTCAACGGGAAACTTGCCGAAACACCCCAAGCCGTATCTGCGGAAGAAATATACGGCCACCTGCAGGGACAGGTCAGCGAAGATATCTACGAAGCATTGCTGAAAAGCTTGAATTACAAAAGATACCGTCTCACCACCGCTTTCACCCCCGGTGACCACATACGCCTGGAAGCCACGGCAGAAGGCGGGAAATATCACGTAAGTTCGGAAGTTATCGTCCCCCAGCCCATAGAAAACCTGCAAGTGGACACCTGCCTGGCCTATCTGCGGGTTTACAAAGGACAAGAGCTCCACCGCCAATACAAAATCACCCTGCAAGACCGCCCCAACGAACGCAACTACTACCGCCTGGAAATCCTGAACGATTTCAGTTATCGTTGCGAATGGAAAGAATTGGTAAGAGATGAAAACGGAGAACCTATGACCGAAATAAACGAAAATGGTTATTGGCATTATGTTTATGCAACCAAAGACACAATCATTAACGACCGGCAAACCGGGCTCATCAATCGTGAAGACGTGATACTGACCGACGGACATCCCGGCAGCTACGACGATGAAAGCAATGAACTTTTTCCTACAATCACCAATAAATACAACATCTTCACCGACAGCCGTTTCAGCAACTCCACCGCAACCCTGAAAGTGTATACGCCGCACTATCAGGATTACTATCCGATGCAAACCTACTACGATCAAATATACCGTACACAAACCATCACTGTACGCCTGCTCTGCCTCACCGAAGCCGAGTATCGTTACCTGAAAGCCTTGAATTGCCTGGACGATGGAGATTATGACGAAACAATCATGGAACCCATCACTCTACCCGGCAATGTGGAGAACGGACTTGGTTTCGTAGGAGTATGTTCAAGCGTTGAAACGCGTATAGTGTTGCCCGAAGAAGCTCGCTATTAATAAGCAAAGCCAGTATCGACATATATCCTTTTGTTAATAAAGCCAGTAATATGCTGTCACGTTGAACAGTTTCACACCGGGGTAATATTACAATTCGATTACAAAACCAGTCTTAAACGACTATTTTCACATCGCAAAATTGATATAAATCAAGAAATGAAGGTATATTATGCATTTTCCTCTTTATTCATTTCTATGTTATAAAACATATTCCTATATTTGCATAGGTAAAAAGAAAAAGCTAAGCGCTTAGAGCTGTTTTCAATAGGTATTAGATTTAGATTAGATTAGTTTTTAGGTATAACAATTAAAAAAGTAGGTATTATGAAAAGATTAGGATTAACATTAGTGGCAGCAGTCTGCCTGACTGCTACAACATTTGCAGCAGGAAATCAGCCTACAACTGCAAAATGGGAAGGTAACATCAACGTATCAAAATTGAGTAAATATTTGAATTTGTCCGCCGACCAGCACGAAGAAGTGGCTAACATCTGCGAATACTTCAGCGAACAGATGTCTCGCGCCACGAATTCAAAGAAAAATCAGGAAAAGCTGCTTCGCAACGCAGTTTACGGTAACTTGAAATTGATGAAAAAGACTTTGAATGAAAAGCAATACGCTGATTATGCCAAAGTTTTGAACGTTACGTTGTTGAATAAAGGTATCGAGGTGAAATAATAATCGCCGCCGATAAACGCAGAATATATTCAGTTAGTAAATAAAAGGCGTTGAACCCGTTGTTCAACGCCTTTTTCTTTACGTCAACAGCGTAACCATACGATGTCAACTCCCTAACCAGTTATGCTCCTACTTTCACAAGCAAAAACGATCTTGTAGTTCTTTCTTATATTTTTTAGAAACAATTAATTCCGTTACTTTGTCGAAAGGAGGATACAGGATACAATTATTGTCCTTGATAAGCATCAGATAATCGATGTTGATGATGTAGGACTGATGTATCTGCACGAATCCGGGGGAATACTGAATGATTTGCTCTGCCGTCATACCCCGGCGCAGTGCCAACGGCGGCTGATTATTCAAAATCACCTCCCACTGTTTGCGGTCGGAGCAATAGCGAAAGAAACCAATCTCAGCCGGACGAAGCGCGCGCATATCATTGGTCGGTGTAAATACGATAAAGGTTTGTCCGGTCTGTAAAGGTATTCCGGGAGGTAAGGATGTTCGCTGCCCTGCCTCGGCTTGCTTCACAAAACGCGCGAGAATTTCCTTTAAATCCTGTACCTCAAAAGGTTTCAGCAAATAATCGAACGCAGCTTCACGGATAGCCTGAATCATGTATTTATCGTATGCCGTATAGAATACGACCCGCATATTCCACGCAATGCTGTCACGCACTTCTTGCAGGAGTTTCAACCCCGTTATATCGGGCATCTCTACATCCAGAAACAGTAAGTCAGGCTGCACCTTGGCAATGAGCTTCCTTCCCTGCTTACCGTTCCGTGCAGTTCCCGAAACAGAAAAACGAATGTCTTTTTTTAACTCGAAACTTAAATTCTCGAGAGACACCTCGTCATCATCCACTATAACAACCTTGTATTTGTCCATTATAACCTGTTTTCTTTGGCGAATATAAAAAATATATAATTTATACGCAAAGCCGATAACGAGCATTTAAGGACTATCCGGCCTAAAGCCGGACTATTCTTGCAAAAAACAAGACTAAACAGTCCTTCTTAAATTTCATAATTGTACTTGTCGGGGAGTAGAAAAGTAACTTCACAACCGGTTTCACCACCGGGCAAGGTAATATTGTGTATGGAGACGTCGATTGACTCCCTATTTTTCATGTTCAGTATCTGAATGGTCTGCATAATTACCTTCATGCCCGTACCGGTTCCCCTGTTTTGACTGTTGGGACGATAACCGCCACCGTTATCCGTTATCTTGATACAAATGCCACCCTCCCGGCTACGAATGTCAATCCACAGATTGCGTTCCCCTTCCTTCCCCCGCAAAGCGTGCTTCACCGCATTTTCTACCGGGATTTGTATCAGCATGGAGGGAAGCCGGACCTGTCCGGGTTGCACATCTTCTCCAATCTCTATTACCGGATGAAAATCCGCCCCCAAAGAACGGCGTTCCAAGTCGATGTACGTTTTCACAAAATCAAGCTCCTCCGCCAAGGTTACACACAATTGTTCCGCCAGTTCCAGGTTACGCCGCATCAGCTTCACCAAAGAAGTCAATTCTTGTTGCTCGGTTTCTTTCCGGCTTACCATCTCCTGGTTGAGCACATTGAAGATGAAATGGGGAGACAAGCGGTTGCGGATATTCTCCAAACGAAGGGAAGAAACGGTGCGGCGGTTTTTGGCAAGCATCAGTGCACGTATCTTTTTGTTATACAGATAAATGAAAACAGCACCCATCAACGCAACAATGGCTATGGCAAATACAACGAAGCGGGTCTGCCGCAATTCCAGCACTTCGTTCTCTTTCTTCTGGAACAGCACTTTGTGCGCCATCAACGTAGAATCCTGCTGATAACGTAAGGTCAAATCTGCCGTATGCATCCTTACACGTTCATTACGGATGGAATCATCGAGACGGTTATTCTCTTCGAGATAGTAGTAAGCGTTCCGGTAATCTTGCGCGTTTTCGTAATATTGTTGCAAATATTTGTTACGTATATGCACCATGTCCGGATCGATGTCCGATGGGGCGATACCCTCTGTCAATATACGCCGCGCCTTAGATAAGTCTTTCCGAAGCAATGCCAATTCCAAGTTCTGGGTATCAATATAATATAACGCAGTCGTTATACCCGTTTTCTCGAAGAATGGCCGGCACTTCTTGATATATTCAAAAGCGGAATCCGGTTCATTTATCTGCAAAAAACAATCCCCCAGATTCAGCCAGCCCAAATTTAGTTCAAAGACCATATCGGGATAATCTTTCACAAGACTGGTAACCCGCTTGAAATACTTGATGGCAGTCTCATAATCTCCCCGGTAATAATAGGAAGTCCCCCTGTTGTTCAGGTAAAAATGTTTCTCAAAAGGCAACATGCTGTCGTAACTCCGGGCAGCCAGATTATAATAATAATCACACTGCTCAAAATCACGCAAAGCCACATAAATCTGTCCCAAGCCATAATAAATCGGCGGTTTCTTGGCAGAAGTGATATTGAGCGAATCACACAGCAACAACGCCCTTCTGTACCAGGCCGCCCCTACATCCAATTTGCCCAGCCTATTGCTGGCATCGGCAAGATTCATCAGGATGTCAGGCACCACATCCATTCCTGTTCCCTTCATCCGCAGTTCGTATGCCTTCCGAAAGTAAACTTCCGCAGAATCCATATATCCCGTCCGGGCATAGATATTCCCTTTCATGTTGAAGCACTCCGATTGCAGGTCCGCCAATCGCAGAGAGAAAGGTTGCCTTTTCGTAAAATCCTCGATTTGACGTATCAAAAGTCGTGCGGAATCGATATCGGATGTACTCAGGCAAGTCTTCAAGGCTACAGCCAGATAGTTATAACGCACCAGGCTGTCCTTGACAACCCGCATACGTTGCAATGCCCGTGTCCGCACTTTTCGAGGGGCAATAGATACTGAATCACCATTTGTCCCGAAAAAAGATTCGAATGACTGCATTTCACTCCGGGCTATCGTTTCTTCACGGGATGTGCAAGCAACCCAAACAACGGTAGCCGCAATCCCGATACACAACAACTCTCTAATCCTCGCCTTCTTCCACATAGTCCCAATATTTTCCGGTTCATGCAATACAGGCGCAAACTTAGCATTTATTAATGAAACACAGCAATGCAGTGATGTAAATCTTTATACAAACCGACTATTATTTAAGTTTCGCAAGCGAAACTTATTAGTTGACAAGGGAACAAGGGGACAAGGGAATTAGTTGACAAGGGAACAAGGGAATTAGTTGACAAGGAAAGGATGTCAGCTGAACAATGGGAATAGGAAGTGTGAGAATCGTTTTCGATACTTTCTCCCTTGTCAACTCGTTTACTGACACCTTGTTAACTTGTTTCCTTGTTCCCTTGTCCCCTTATCCCCTTGTCCCCTTGTCAACTTATCCCCTTGTCAACTTATCCCCTTGTCTCCTTGAGATAAACCACCGTCCGTCCACTTCCGTACTTACGGAGGATGCCTTCCTTTACAAACAGGTTCAAATCAGCCACAGCCTGCTGTTTTGTCTTTCCTGTCAATGTTTCGTAATCTGCACGAATAATGCAACCATGCTGTTCCAAGTGTTGCAAGAGCCGTCCGCGCCGCTGCTCCAGCGTCAAAGAAGAATGAGAGACATAGGGAGAAGCTTTCCTTTCCAGTTCCATAAGCGCGAAACGTTTACGGAGTTTGTTGCTGATGCGCAGGTTCATGTTTTGAAAATGCACGGAAGGCGAGCGTATCTCTTTCCTGTCTTGTACATAATGGTCGCACTTCAGAGATACGGAAAAAAATCCCAGTTCCCCTACTTCCACATTCCAGCCGTCTGCCAGCCAGCGTTGCAGTTCATCGGTAATGGCCTGCAAGGTACCGTCCAGAATGGCTTGACTGAACCCTGTGGCATTATGTACTATTTCCAGGAACTTGTCGGCATAGATAGTTCCTTTAGGCAGGATGCGTGCATGCAGTTTCTGCTCTTCGTTTTCACCCGACGGATCAGGGGTTTGGTATAAATCGTAATAAGCGCTCATAAGCTATAAAGTTTTAAAAGGGAATATTAAGTTAGTAAAACAGGACTTATAAGCTACAAAAATAGGAATTTTATTTCGTATAATAGCTGTTTACGTATAGTATGACAATCATTTCTTTTTCGTATGATAATTGTTATGCGAAAAAGAAATAATAGTTATACGAAGTATTTTCGCTAACGGAAGGGATTAAAAGAGGGAGATTGGGGGATAAAAGTAAGGGGAAATTCATAAGAGAGACTGAAAAAGGAGAAAGAGAAGAAAGGGAAAAATGGAGAAACAACAACTTGCAATAACTAATATTGGAAAAATAATGGCTTAATAATAACAGTAACTAACTGTGAATAGCTAATAGGAAGTTCCTCATTTTGAGGGTCTTCTTTTGTTTTAACACTTACTCGTCACTTTTTGCTAACACCCGTTTTTCATCCTATTTTCATACCGTATTTCTACCACGGAATAAATAAGGCATGATGCCCAATGTCACACTGACGCATTAGTTTACGTGTGTTGACAATGGTTGACATGCGTTGACAGTTGGGGAAATTAAAATTCATGGAAAATGACAGAAAATACAGAGAAAACATGGGCATAAAAAGAATTTGCCAACAAATACACACAGCTTGCTGCCATTTTAGTGTCTTTTCCCATTGCAAATTTTGCAAAGGGGGTATTACCCCACTGATAAATCAATGCGCCATTTGGAAAGCCATCATTTCAATTTACCGAGTTTCAAAATGGCACATTGACAGTTACTGAAAAAGTAAAGTGGCAACACTGAAATAGTCATAAATAGGTATATTCTCCTATAATAGTTATTGCATTTTCCAATTTCATGGAATATTTCATCATAAAATATCATTTTCCAATCCACTTATATCACTATTTTAGAAAATCAGTGTAACTTTGAAGCAATAACATATAAAAGAAACATCGATTATGGCAAAAGACATTAATCGCATTAAAGTAGCACTAGTTGAAAATAAGCGCACCAATAAATGGTTGGCAGAGCAACTGGGAAAAGACCCAGGAACAATATCAAAGTGGTGCACTAATGCTCTTCAGCCTAACCTTGAAACACTCGTTAAGATAGCAGAATGCTTGGAAGTAGATGTGAGAGACCTACTGTGGTCAACGCATGAAAGCAATAATAAAGTGATATACATTCAACAGAAT
>ULTJ01026596.1_pt1 | contig 20003 bp, 9 predicted proteins | sample 1957491 | NCBI WGS metagenome assembly ULTJ01 (sample SAMEA4835731, study PRJEB28245) | human gut metagenome | biome: gut microbiome; material: fecal sample | place: Denmark | collected 2008 | reverse complement strand
AGTAGCCATATTAGGGTCTGTGGCATCGGAAATCAACTGGACACGGGCATCACCGGTATAAAGATTGTCCGAGAAACGTTCACTGAAAACCAGTGCCATATCTATATCTCCTTTTCTGAACAGGCTCTCCACTTCTTGCGGGGAATGCACGCGAGAGGTTATCGTGAAGTATTCGCTGGCATCTATTCGGTCTATGATGCGACGAGTAACCGCATCATTTGACGGGTCAAGAACAGCTACGCGCACGTTCTTTACTTCCGTAGTAATGGCAAAACCAAAAAGAATAATTTGCACAACAGGCATTCCCAACAAGATTAGCATTGTACGCCGGTCGCGGAAGATATGGAAGAATTCCTTTCGGATAAAAGCTATAAACTGTTTCATTTTTTCTTGTTTCTGACTTTATTAATCTGCCGTCCTCACAGCATCACGTGCCAACTGCTGAAACACATCATCCATCGAAGCGGCATTGAACTGTAGTTTCAGTTTATCAGGAGTATCGAGAGCACGGATAACACCATCAACCATGATTGAAATACGATCGCAATATTCAGCCTCATCCATGAAATGAGTAGTGACGAAAACGGTAATGCCACGTTTGGCAGCCTGATAAATAAGTTCCCAGAACTGGCGACGTGTAGCGGGATCAACACCACCGGTAGGTTCATCCAGAAAGACGATTTTCGGTTCATGAAAGATGGATACGGAAAAAGCAAGCTTTTGTTTCCAGCCCAGGGGCAAGCTTTTAACCAACGTATCCCGTTCGGCAGCAAGACCGATACGTTCCAATAATTCGTTCGTTTTCCGCTCAATCTCTTTTTCCGGCATACCATAAATACCGGCAAAAAGACGGATATTCTCCCAAACCTTGAGGTCTTCATAAAGAGAGAACTTCTGGCTCATGTAACCGATATTCTTTTTAACCTCTTCAGCCTGAGTAGCGACATCAAAACCTGCCACAAAGGCTCTTCCTCCGGTAGGATGGCTCAATCCCGTAAGCATACGCATGGCAGTAGTCTTTCCCGCTCCGTTCGCACCGAGGAAACCAAATATCTCACCACGATGAACCCGGAAAGAGATATGATCCACAGCGGTGAAACTCCCGAAGCATTTCGTCAGTCCATCCACTTCAATCACATAGTCTTCCCGATGTTCCGCTCCGATGTGTTGCAGCCCCGGAGGACAAAGGATATCAGCAAAGCGCTTCAGTATATTATCAGGCGTATCGATGCCTTGTATCTGCCCTTCATTGATAAAAGCAATCCGATCGCACCGGCGGGCTTCGTCAATGATAGGTGTAGATACCATAATCGTAATGCCCTGCTCCTTGAGACAGCGAAGCATTCCCCAGAACTCTCTACGGGAGACAGGGTCTACACCGGTGGTCGGCTCATCCAGAAAAAGTACATCCGGTTTGTGAATAAGGGCGCAACTGAGAGCAAGCTTTTGTTTCATTCCTCCTGATAAAGCCCCGGCACGACGCTTGCGGAAAGGTTCTATCTGCTGATAAATATCGCGTATCAGGTCATAATTCTCCTCAATGGTTGTATCGAAAACCGTAGCAAAGAAGTTCAGATTTTCCTCCACTGTTAAATCCTGATACAAAGAAAACCGACCGGGCATATATCCCACCCGCTGGCGTATTCGTTTGTAATCTTTTACTACATCCAGCCCGCATACCGTGGCTGTTCCGCTATCGGCAAGCAGCAAGGTAGCGAGGATACGGAAAAGCGATGTTTTTCCAGCTCCGTCAGGGCCGATGATACCAAAAAGTTCACCGGGCTCGACTGATAATGAAACCCCACGCAAAGCCTCTACCTCGCCGTAACGCTTGGCAATGTTGTTCGCCACTATCGCCTGCCTCATAAGTTCACCCCTCCATACATCCCGATCTTCAGCATCCCGTCATTCTTGACAGCCACTTTAATAGCATATACCAGATTGGCACGTTCATCTTTCGTGAGAATGGTTTTAGGAGTAAATTCCGAAGTATCCGAAATCCAGGTAACTACTCCCGGATACTCTTTCCGCACATCCTTGCCGTAATCGGAATAAACAGTCACTTTTTGACCTAACTTCACTTCGGCAAGTTGCTCGGAAGTAATATAGGCACGGATATATATCTGTTCCATATCGGCCACCTTGAAAAGTGGAGTACCCGGCGCAGCCAGTTCACCCGCTTCGGCATATTTGGCAAGTACAGTTCCTGTCAACGGAGAAGTGATGTGGCATTTCTTCAACTGATCTTCAATCTGCGCCACCTGGATACCTACCGATAAACTTTGCCAAGTCAGGCTCTGGTCGCTGTTCCGCAAAGTAAAATTCTGCGCAACCAGTTGTCTGCGGAGGACTTCAAGAAGTGATTCGGCATCATCCAGTTGCTTTTGATTGGCTGCTCCTACACGGAGCAGGTTAGCGACACGGTCGCGTTCACGCTTTGCCTGCACAATCTGCTCTTTAGTGGCGGCCACTTGCTTCAAGATGTCAGGACGTTGACCTTCTACAGACTTGGCGCTGGCCTCCAACTGGAGTTTCTTTAAATAGAGCTGAACGGTATCGATGATACCAACCTCCTCACCTGCTTTCACTATCGTGCCCTCTTCTATATCCAAAGCAAGCAATTTACCTGAAGCCTCAGCAGAAACTATCACATCGGTAGCTTCAAAGGTACCTGTTGCATCGTATTTTGATGTACCACTTCCGCAAGCGGCAAAAACAAGAAATAAAGGAAATAATCTCAATGGTTTCATTATGTTATATTTTTTAATTCAACGTATATTTCAACTTCCGGATATTCATCAACAACTGCACCTCGTGCAGCGCTTTAGTCTGCCTTGCCATATTCTCGGCGGTAATTTCACGAAGCATATCTGTCACAGTCAATGCCCCATTCTCTACCTTTGCCTCAGCCGCACGGCGGATATTCTCACGCAGACGGATAATCTCGTCATCATCCGCCATTTGCCGGCGCATGGAAATAATACTCGCATCCTGTCCCGTTGCTTCCAATCGGGTATTGAAAAGAAATACATCCCGGTTCGTCTCTATCTGCCGACGACTGTTGTCAATCTGCCGACGGTCATTTTTCAAAGTATACAGACTGCCGAAGTTCCACGACATACGGACGCCCGCTATGTAGTAGGTACAAAATTCATTCTTCAGCATATTCAATCCGGGATTGCCGTAAGCTCCCTGCACAAACAATCCCAAGCGGGGCATGAGACGTGTTTTCAAAGTAGACTCTTGTATGTTCAACTGCTCATTATGAGCATCAAAAAGACGGAGTTCGGGACGGTTGATCATTCTCCCCTGCATACTCACCTCTTCCATAGCAGGTTTCAATAACACCGTTCCCGGCGTAATCTCCTTTCCTATAAAAGCAGAAAGCATCGTTGTATAGGCTTGTCTGGATGTTTCCAGTTCTATACGATGTTGCCTGGTATCCAGCAATTCCACACTCACGGCATCCAAGTCACTTTGGTTGGCAATACCGTTGGTTATATAATTTGAAACTTGTTTATGAGTCCTTCCTAAATCATCCTGTAAAAGCTGATTTTGCTTCAACTGCTCATCCAGCAACAAGATGCCGAAATACAGTTGGTTGATACGCTCGTTCAAAGCATACATATCCACATTCTGCTTTTCTAATTCCACATCCGATGTAGCACGTGCCAAGCGTTTCCTAGAATGGATATCACCTCCATCCCACAAGGTCTGTTGCACTTCGAACATTACCTGATACTGGTCTTTGGGAAGAGCCTTCATAGAAATGTCGGGTATCTCCACCGGCAACTTCGTTACATCACTTTGATAGGTCACCTTACCCGAAACAGCAAACTGGGGCAGGTATCCTTTTCCTGCATTGGAAAGGTTGTACTCACGTGATTTTTCTATTAATCCATATTGGCGTACCAACGGATAATTCTCTTGTGCCAGTCGCTGGCAATCATCCAGTGTGAGCTGGGCATGCATCAGCGTCGCCGCAAGAAGAATAGAAAAAGAGAGAATGATTCGTTTCATTTTCATATATTGTTCTTGTTTTACTTCAGACATACAGTCCTTGTCTTATCAGACATACACTTCTTGTTATCTGAGACACCGCAAAGATAGAGTATAAAGATAAACGAATACTTTTTATTATTCGAAGGATATGTTCTATTTGTTCGATAACTTCTGCAAAAAACGAATTGAAACATAAAATGCCACACTTCATCAAAGCAAATGCCATTAAGATGTGTCATTTACCCCGCTGACATGCGTCATTAGGAACCATAAAGTATCTCATTTATACTCTTCCCATGACTTGATAGCCAAATCGTCCGGAGTCATCGTACAGAACGCATTGATAAATGCGCTTGCCAGACGGGCATTCGTAATCAGCGGAATATTAAGGTCTATGGCGGCACGGCGGATTTTATAGCCATTATCCAACTCGCCTGCCGTAAGATTTTTCGGGATATTCACCACCATATCAATCTCCTTTTTATGAAGCATATCCAGTGCTTGCGGCTGCCTATCCGGTTCGCTGGGCCAGTAGACACGGGTATTCTCCACACCATTGTCGGTAAGGAAATTACTACTTCCACCCGTCGCGAATATCTTATATCCCTTCTTTTGAAGCATGCGGGCGGCGGAAAGCATATCCACCTTCTGTTTCGGCGTACCGGTAGAAAGCAGGATATTTTTCTGCGGGATACGATAGCCTACGGAGAGCATAGCCTTGAGGATGGCACAGGAAGTATCGCTGCCTATGCAACCCACTTCCCCCGTAGATGCCATATCCACACCCAACACCGGATCAGCTTTCTGCAAACGGTTGAAAGAGAACTGGCTCGCCTTGATACCTACATAGTCGAGGTCGAAGAGATTTTTATCCGGTTTCTGCACGGGGATACCGAGCATTACTTTTGTTGCCAGCTCGATGAAATTAAGCTTCAATACTTTACTGACAAACGGAAAGGAACGGCTCGCACGCAAGTTACACTCAATCACCTTGATGTCATTGTCCTTTGCCAAATACTGGATATTGAACGGACCTGAAATATTCAGCTCACGGGCAATCTCACGACTGATGCGCTTGATGCGGCGTACCGTCTCCACATACAATTTCTGTGGCGGGAACTGAATGGTAGCGTCACCGGAGTGTACACCCGCAAACTCGATGTGCTCGCTGATAGCGTATGCTATGATTTCACCATTCTGCGCCACCGCATCCATTTCCACTTCCTTGGCATGTTCTATGAACTGGCTGACTACTACCGGATGTTTCTTACTGACATTTGCAGCCAGTTGCAGGAAGCGTTCCAGTTCCTCCTGATTGGAACATACATTCATAGCGGCACCGGAAAGTACGTATGACGGACGAACCAATACCGGGAAACCTACCTTGTCAACGAAAGCATTAATATCCTCGAGTGAGGTAAGCGCGCTCCATTCGGGCTGGTCCACACCGATACGGTCAAGCATAGCAGAGAACTTATCACGGTCCTCGGCATTATCGATACTTTTGGCGCTCGTTCCAAGAATAGGAACGTTCTGTGCATCAAGGCGCAGGGCAAGATTATTCGGAATCTGCCCACCGGTGGAAACAATGACACCATGAGGATTTTCCAATTCGAGTATATCCATGACCCTCTCAAAAGTAAGCTCGTCGAAGTAAAGACGGTCACACATATCGTAGTCCGTAGATACGGTTTCAGGGTTATAATTAATCATTACACTGCGATAACCTTCCTTACGGATAGTATTGAGCGCCTGTACTCCACACCAGTCAAATTCTACCGAAGAACCGATACGATAGGCACCCGAACCAAGAACCACGATGGATTTACGGTCACCCAAGTAATGTACATCATTGGCAATACCGCTATACGTCAGATATAGATAATTGGTCTGTGCGGGATATTCGGCGGCGAGGGTATCAATTTGTTTCACCACAGGTAGTACACCCACACTCTTACGATAGTTGCGGACATAAAGGATACCTTCTTCCATATCACCTTCATAGCCGATGGCGCGGGCTATCTGAAAGTCCGAGAAACCTTGTATCTTGGCTTTGCGCAACAGTTCAACAGGAAGGTCGGTAATCTGCTCGTGGTTTTTACTCCATTGTTCCAACTCTTTACTGGTACGCATTATATTCATCAACTTCTCCAAGAACCATTTATCAATCTTGGTCAACTCGTGTACCTGGTCCACAGTGTATCCGGCACGGAAAGCTTTGGAGATAACAAAAATACGTTTATCGGTAGGTTCACGCAACGCCTTGTCGATATCAGGAATTACAAGCTCCTTGTTTTCTACGAAACCATGCATGCCCTGTCCTATCATACGTAATCCTTTCTGGATGGCTTCTTCAAAAGTACGGCCGATAGCCATTACCTCGCCTACGGACTTCATGGATGAACCGAGTTCTTTATCCACCCCATGGAACTTGCCTAAGTCCCAACGCGGAATTTTGCAGACCACGTAGTCCAATGCCGGTTCAAAGAAAGCGCTTGTTGTTTTAGTTACAGAGTTTTTCAAATCGAAAAGTCCATAGCCTAGGCCAAGTTTCGCAGCGACAAAAGCAAGTGGATAACCTGTTGCTTTAGAAGCCAATGCAGAGGAACGGCTCAAGCGTGCATTTACCTCAATGACACGGTAGTCTTCGCTCTCCGGGTCGTATGCATACTGCACGTTGCACTCACCCACAATGCCGATATGACGGATAATGCGGATGGCAAGTTCACGCAGTTTATGATAGTCCGTATTGCTCAGAGTTTGTGACGGAGCAATAACGATAGACTCCCCGGTATGAATGCCCAGCGGGTCAAAGTTCTCCATATTACAAACCGTGATGCAGTTGTCGAAACGGTCACGAACCACTTCATATTCCACTTCTTTCCAACCTCTCAGGGATTTCTCCACCAATACCTGCGGAGAGAAAGAAAAGGCTTTTTCTACCAGAACATTCAATTCTTCCTCATTGTCACAGAAACCGGAACCCAATCCGCCAAGTGCGTATGCAGCACGGACAATCACCGGATATCCCAGTTCCCTAGCTGCACGGCGAGCATCAGCAGCATTCTCCACAGCTTCGCTTTGAATAGTCTTTACGTCAATTTCATTCAGCTTCTGTACAAAGATTTCACGGTCTTCGGTATCGATAATAGCCTGTACGGGAGTACCAAGTACCCTGACATTATATTTTTCAAAAACCTTATCTTTGTAAAGTGCCACGCCGCAGTTCAGCGCCGTCTGTCCGCCAAAGGCAAGCATAATGCCGTCGGGACGTTCTTTCTCGATGACTTTCTCCACAAAATAAGGAGTAACGGGCAGGAAATAAATCTGGTCGGCAACTCCTTCCGAAGTCTGTACCGTAGCAATGTTCGGATTGATAAGAACGGTATAGATACCCTCCTCTTTCAATGCTTTGAGTGCCTGCGAACCGGAGTAGTCGAACTCACCCGCTTCACCTATTTTCAGTGCGCCGGAACCAAGTAGCAGGACTTTCTTTATAGTATTCTCTTTCATATCAACAACTTGTAATTAACTTCACAAACTCATCAAACAGGAATTCCGTATCCGTCGGCCCGCTGGCAGCTTCCGGATGGAACTGCGCAGAAAACCATGGGTTACGTTTGTGCCTGATACCTTCGTTGGAACCATCATTCATATTAATGAAAAGCGGTTCCCAATCCTCGCTCAATGTATTGTTGTCAACCGCATAACCATGATTTTGCGAGGTTATGAAGCAACGCTCCGTACCTACCATGCGCACCGGCTGGTTATGGCTGCGATGACCGTATTTCAATTTATAAATCTTGGCTCCTCCGGCTTTGCCCAGCAACTGGTTACCCATACAGATACCGAAAATGGGGAGCTTTTCGTTTTTCATCGCTTTACGGATATTCTGTACGGCTACGTCACAGGTATCCGGGTCGCCCGGGCCGTTGGAAATGAACAAACCGTCGAATTCCAATTCATTGAAATCATAGTTCCAGGGAACACGTATTACCTCTACGTCCCGTTTCAGCAGGCAACGGATGATGTTGGTTTTCACTCCGCAATCCAAGAGAAGGACTTTCTTTAATGAAGAATGAGGAATGAGGAATGAAGAATGGGCTGCGCTACGAGTGGAGGTACCATCGGGCAGGTAATGGATAATCTCCTTACAACTCACGCGGTCTACGTAGTTCACCCCTTCGTACACCGCTGCGGGTAATTCCTCATTCCGATCTCCTGTTTCTTCATTCTTCATTCTTAATTCTTCATTAAACTCGATGCGTCCCATCATTACCCCATGTTCACGCAGCACTTTGGTCAGTTCGCGTGTATCAATACCCGTGATACCGGGTACCTGTTCACGTTTAAGCCAATCACCCAGACTTTCCACCGCATTCCAATGACTGTAATTTTCCGAATAATCACTCACGATAATGGCTTCGGCATGGATACGCTCGCTTTCCATAAAGGTAGGTAATCCATTTGGCTCCATAGTGAACGGAGGGACCCCATAATTACCCACCAAAGGATAAGTAAGGGTCATCAACTGTCCGGCATACGAGGGGTCGGTCAGGCTTTCGGGATATCCTGACATAGCCGTATTGAAAACGACCTCTCCCGCCACCGGCTTTTCATAGCCGAACGACTTACCGTGGAACCGGCTCCCGTCGTCAAGGATTAGAGTTACATTTCTCATATTTAGAATTGATAAACTTGTTCTATATAATTAATAAACGCTTCATTCAGCAGCTTCACACCACCCGGAGTGGGATAATCTCCACTGAAGTACCAATCACCCCGATGCTTGGGGCAAGCCTCATGCAAGCCTTCAAGGGGCTGATAAACAATTTGTACTTTGGCTCTCGTACCTTTCGGGGTGAGCAGTTCCACCATCTTGGCAGAAATCTCTTCGTCTGTAAAAGGAGCATAGATTTCCTTTACATGATTCACCATCTGTTCCTTGGGTAAACCGACTTGTTCTTTGGACTTACGGTAAGCAGCGGCAATAACATCGCGCATATCACGCTCTTTCAACAGTTCGATAGCAGCTTTAAAAGCGATAAACTCACTCATTTTTGCCATATCTATGCCGTAATAGTCGGGATAGCGCACTTGTGGAGAGGAACTTACAATCACTATCTTTTTCGGATTCAGACGGTCGAGGATACCGATGATACTTTGTTTCAAAGTAGTTCCGCGCACTATCGAGTCATCAATGATAACAAGATTATCGACTCCGGGTACCAGACTACCGTAAGTGATGTCATACACATGGGCGGCAAGGTCGTTGCGGCTATTACCTTCGGCAATAAATGTACGTAGCTTGATGTCCTTGATAGCCACCTTTTCACTTCGTATCCGTCGGGATAGAATACGTTCCAATTCGTCGTGATTGGGATTATGTCCCAAAGCGGCAATCTGTTGGACTTTCTCCTGATTAAGGTAATCATCCAGTCCTTGCAACATTCCGTAAAAGGCAACTTCCGCTGTATTGGGAATAAAAGAAAACACTGAATGATCGATATCGTTATCAATGGCTTTCAGGATGTTAGGAACTAACTTCTCACCTAACAGTTTACGTTCCTTATAGATATCAACATCACTGCCACGACTGAAGTATATACGTTCAAACGAACAGGGTTTCACCTCGCGCGACTTATTAATCTGTACGGTACGCAGTTTTCCTGCCTTATTGATGAGCATCGCTTGTCCCGGCTGCAACTCTTTGATGGATTCAACGGGCACATTGAAAGCAGTCTGTATCACAGGACGCTCACTGGCAAGCACCACAACCTCATCATCCTGATACCAAAATGCCGGACGAATACCCCATGGGTCACGGACTGCAAAAGTTTCGCCACTTCCGGTAAGCCCGCACATCACATATCCCCCATCCCACTCTTTACTCGAAGTCCGCAGTACGTTGGCAAGGTCTATATGGTCTTCAATATAGTGAGTGATATCCATACCCGTCAATCCTTCCGTTTCGGCAAGGTTGAAGAGACGCTCCACTTCACGGTCAAGGCGATGCCCCACCTGTTCGAGCATGATATACGTATCGGCATACTTGCGGGGATGCTGACCGATGGCCGTGATACGTGCAAAGATTTCATCCACATTCGTCAGGTTGAAGTTACCGCACAAGGCAAGATTTTTGGCACGCCAGTTGTTTCTGCGCAGAAACGGATGCACGTATGATATACCGGACTTTCCGGTAGTGGAATAGCGCAGATGCCCCATGTAGATTTCTCCGGCAAAAGGCAACACACGCTTGGCATAGTCCGCATCGTGTAATTGTTCTTTTGTGAGATTTTTGAAATTACCCTGTACCGTACCGAATATTTCGGTAATGGCACCGGAGCCCAGAGCACGTTCACGGAACATATATTCTTCGCCGGGATTGGCTTCCAGCTTTACACAAGCCAGTCCGGCACCTTCTTGTCCGCGATTGTGTTGCTTTTCCATCAGGAGGTAAAGCTTGTTCAGCCCGTACATCCATGTACCATACTTCTGTTCGTAGTACTCCAGCGGTTTCAGCAGGCGTATCATGGCAACGCCACATTCATGCTTCAGTTGTTCCATCTATCAATTTACTAATGACTAATTACGAGTTACAAAAACATATTTATCTATTTCCCAAAAACACATCATCAGTTTGTATCAAACGCATCATCTGTTAAGGGCAAACGCATCATGCGTTGAGGGTGAACACATCATCTGTTTTTCAATCATTCCACTGTCACCGATTTAGCGAGGTTTCTCGGCTGGTCTACATCCATTCCTTTGCATACAGCAATGTGATAGGCAAGCAATTGTAAAGGTACCGTAGTTATTAACGGGTCAAGGCACTCTATTGTTTCAGGAAGTTCGATGCAGGTATCGGCTATTTTACTGATAACCGTATCTCCTTTCGTTACGATAGCTATGACCTTACCTTTACGGGCCTTGATTTCCTGTATATTGCTCAATACTTTCTCGTACAATCCGTTTTGCGTGGCAATAATCACTACCGGCATTTCGGCATCTACCAAAGCGATAGGTCCATGTTTCATCTCGGCGGCGGGATAACCTTCGGCATGTATATACGAGATTTCTTTCAGTTTCAATGCACCCTCCAAAGCCACAGGATAAGAATATCCACGTCCCAAATAGATGAAATTATGCGCGTACGTGAATATTTTGGAGAGTTCCGCAATGCGGTCGTTCAGTTTCAATACCTCCTTCATCTTATCGGGAATTTGCCTCAACTCATCGACAACCGCAAGATATTGCGCTTCATCAATTGTTTGTTTCTCCCGGGCAAGCGTCAGCGCCAACATGGTGAGTACCGTGACCTGTCCCGTGAAAGCTTTCGTAGACGCCACACCGATTTCCGGCCCCACGTGGATGTACGAACCCGTATGTGTGGCACGGGGGATACTGGACCCGATGGCATTACATATACCATATATAAATGCCCCACGGCTCTTGGCAAGTTCTACAGCAGCCAACGTATCGGCGGTTTCACCGCTTTGTGAAATGGCAATCACCACATCACTACCGTCAATAACAGGGTCACGATAACGGAACTCACTGGCATACTCCACTTCCACCGGAATACGGCAGAAACTCTCTATCAAATGCTTACCAATAAGGGCTGCATGCCACGACGTTCCACAAGCCACGATGATAAAGCGTTTAGCGTTCAGCAACCGTTGTTTATAATCAATTACAGCTGAAAGCACAACGTTCGTACCCTCCACATTGATACGTCCACGCATGCAATCGTGAATGCAATCGGGCTGCTCAAAGATTTCCTTCAACATGAAGTGCCGATAACCGCCTTTCTCCAGTTGACCGAGATTCATGGAAACCGTCTTCACCTTGTGGGGACATTCCACGTTCTTCAGGTTTACCACCTTCAGTGGTTCATTCCGGCGGATAACAGCTATTTCTTCATCTTCCAGATAGACAACCTTATCCGTATACTCTACGATAGGCGTTGCATCGGATGCCAGAAAGAACTCACACTCTCCTATTCCCACCACCAACGGACTGCTTTTGCGCGCAGCTATAATTTCATCGGGCTGTTCCCTGTCGAGCACCGCAATGGCATACGCACCGATGACCTCCTGCAAAGCCAATTGCACAGCCGTCAACAAATCAAGCTGATTCGTCGTCTGGATATATTCTATGAGTTGCACCAGCACTTCAGTGTCCGTACTACTTTTAAATGTATAACCTTTGGCTTGAAGTTTTTCTTTGAGGACGGCGTAGTTTTCAATGATGCCGTTATGGATGAGAGCGAGACGTTCGGAAGAGGAATAATGGGGATGGGCATTAGTAGAACAAGGTTCTCCATGTGTAGCCCAGCGTGTGTGTGCAATGCCAATGTTACCGGAAATATCTTTTTGAGCAGCAAAAGTTTCCAGTTCCGAAACCTTACCTTTCGCTTTGTACACGTTCAACCGCCGATTATCACTGATTAATGCTACCCCAGCACTATCGTATCCACGATACTCCAACCGCTTCAGACCTTTGATAAGAATGGGATAGGCTTTTCTTTGACCTATATAGCCTACTATTCCACACATAATGTATCAGTATTTGATTTTGCGCTGCAAAGATACATTTTTATAGAACATAAAGTTAAAGTTTCCCCTATTTATTTATCAAAAGAATAGAAAAAAGTTATTTTAAAAGCAAAAAGTTAAATAAAATATTCTTTTAAAAACAAAAAGACTAATTTACAATTTAAAAGCAAAAAACATACATTTGATTTAAGATTAGAAGAAAATACCAAATATTTTCTTTCAAATCATAATCAGCCAAAATGGAAAGCGTATTTAGTGTGACAGAAGCCCGGACGAAACAATATCAAATTGAAATTAATTATCTACTTTTGCCAAACAATATGACATAAATAACAAATATTATACAGAACAAAGTAAGCAAAAGATGAAAGAAAAAGAGCTTTTTAACAACAAAACAAAGAAGAAACCCGGACAGCGACAGCCCAAGAAATTGGGCTTATACAATGCTTCATACGAACACGATGCTTGCGGTGTAGGTATGGTGGTAAACATCCGTGGAGGGAAATCGCACGAACTGGTAGAGTCTGCGCTGAAGGTATTGGAGAACATGCGTCATCGTGGAGCGGAAGGTGCCGACAATAAAACCGGGGATGGTGCCGGAATCATGTTACAGATACCACATGAATTTATCCTGCTACAAGGTATACCCGTTCCCGAAAAAGGCAGGTACGGTACAGGGCTGTTGTTTCTTCCCAAGGATGAAAAAGACCAAGCATCCATATTGAGTATCATCATCGAAGAGATAGAAAAAGAAGGATTAACCTTGATGCACCTGCGTAACGTGCCGACATGTCCTGAAATTCTAGGTGAGGCCGCACTCGCCAATGAACCGGACATCAAGCAAATCTTCATCACCGGATTTACGGAAAGCGAAACTGCGGACCGCAAACTCTATATAATAAGAAAAAGAATAGAAAACAAAATACGCCGGTCGGACATCCCTACACGGGAAGAATTCTATATCGTATCGCTATCGACAAAGAATATCATATATAAAGGTATGTTGTCTTCCTTACAGCTACGCAACTATTTCCCCGACCTGACCAACACTTATTTCACCAGCGGACTAGCCTTGGTGCACTCCCGTTTCAGTACCAACACCTTCCCCACTTGGGGGCTGGCTCAGCCGTTCCGTCTGTTGGCACACAATGGAGAAATCAATACCATCCGTGGTAATCGCGGATGGATGGAGGCACGTGAAAGCGTACTCTCTACTCCCGCGCTTGGTGATATCAAGGAACTGCGTCCCATCATCCAGCCGGGCATGAGTGACAGCGCCTCATTAGATAATGTACTGGAGTTTCTCGTAATGTCCGGATTGAGCCTGCCACACGCCATGGCAATGCTAGTACCGGAATCTTTCAACGAAAAGAACCCTATCAGCGAAGATTTGAAAGCTTTCTATGAATATCACTCCATACTGATGGAACCATGGGATGGTCCGGCGGCATTACTTTTCAGCGATGGAAGATATGCCGGCGGCATGCTCGATCGTAACGGTCTGCGCCCTGCTCGTTATCTTATCACCAAAGATGACATGATGGTAGTAGCAAGTGAGGTTGGTGTAATGGATTTTGAACCGGGAGACATCAAAGAGAAAGGACGCTTGCAACCGGGTAAAATTTTACTGGTTGATACTGAAAAAGGCGAAATATATTACGACAAAGAATTGAAGAGGCAACTTGCCGAAGCCAAGCCCTATCGTACCTGGCTTGCCTGCAACCGCATCGAGTTGAATGAGTTGAAGAGCGGACGTAAAGTTCCTCATAGCGTAGAGCACTATGACAGTATGCTGCGTACCTTCGGTTTCTCCAAAGAAGATATAGAGAAAATTATCATGCCGATGGCAAGTAATGGAGCCGAACCAGTCAGCGCCATGGGCAATGATACACCGCTTGCCGTACTCTCCGACAAGCCACAATTACTATATAATTACTTCCGCCAGCAATTCGCCCAAGTAACCAACCCTCCTATCGACCCTATCCGGGAGGAACTCGTAATGTCCCTGACGGAATACATCGGTGCTGTAGGCATGAACATCCTGACTCCCAGTGAAAGCCATTGTAAGATGGTACGCCTGAATCATCCGATACTGACTAACACACAACTGGACTTGCTTTGCAACATCCGTTATAAAGGTTTTAAAACCGTAAAACTACCGATGTTGTTTGAAGCTTCCAAAGGACGTTCCGGATTGCAAGAAGCCCTTACGGAACTATGTAAACTTGCTGAAAATTCCGTAGCCGAAGGTGTAAACTACATCGTGCTGACCGACCGTGGCGTAAATACCACGCATGCCGCCATTCCCTCACTGCTTGCCGTATCTGCCGTACACCATCATCTCATTTCAGTAGGCAAACGTGTACAAACCGCACTGATAGTAGAAAGCGGAGAAATACGTGAAGTGATGCATGCTGCCCTGTTACTGGGTTTCGGTGCCAGTGCATTAAATCCTTATATGGCATTCGCCGTACTCGACAAACTGGTAATTAATAAGGAAATACAACTGGACTATACCACAGCAGAGAAAAACTATATCAAAGCCATCTGCAAAGGGCTGTTCAAAATAATGAGTAAGATGGGTATCAGTACCATCCGTTCCTACCGTGGGGCAAAGATATTCGAAGCTATCGGGCTGAGTGAAGAATTGAGTAACGCCTATTTTGGCGGATTAAAATCCGTTATCGGTGGCATCCGTCTTGACGAGGTAGCACAAGATGCCATTACCTTTCATAATGAAGGAAAAGAAATAATTAAGAACGAAGAAAACAAAACGGCATTATTACCGAATAAAGGCTTATACACCTTTCGTAAGGATGGAGAACAACATGCCTGGAACCCGGAAACCATCAGTACACTACAATTGGCCACACGGTTGGGAAGTTATAAGAAGTTCAAGGAGTTTACCAAGCTGGCAGATGAAAAAGAGAGACCTGTTTTCCTACGCGATTTCCTCGACTTCCGCCATAATCCCATTTCCATTGATAAGGTAGAACCGGTAGGGAGTATTTTGAAACGTTTCGTTACGGGTGCCATGTCTTTCGGTGCTATCAGTCAGGAAGCCCACGAAGCGATAGCTATTGCCATGAACAAATTGCATGGACGTAGCAATACGGGTGAAGGCGGCGAAGACGCGGCACGTTTCAATACAAATATGCGTTCCGCCATCAAACAAGTCGCATCGGGACGTTTCGGCGTGACAACCGACTATCTGGTGAATGCGGATGAAATACAAATCAAAATCGCGCAAGGAGCCAAACCCGGTGAGGGTGGTCAACTGCCGGGGTTCAAAGTGGATCAGGTTATTGCCAAGACACGCCATTCCATTCCGGGTATATCACTGATTTCTCCCCCACCTCATCACGATATTTATTCCATTGAAGATTTGGCGCAACTTATCTTCGACCTGAAGAATGTCAATCCGAAAGCTAAAATCAGCGTGAAACTGGTAGCCGAAAGCGGTGTAGGTACCATTGCTGCCGGTGTGGCAAAAGCAAAAGCCGATCTTATCGTTATTTCCGGCGCTGAAGGCGGTACGGGAGCTTCACCCGCATCGAGTATCCGCTATGCCGGCATCTCTCCCGAACTCGGGCTGAGCGAAACACAACAAACCTTAGTGTTGAACGGTCTGCGTGGGCAAGTATTGCTACAAGTAGACGGACAACTGAAAACCGGACGTGACGTAATACTGATGGCAATGCTCGGTGCCGAAGAATACGGTTTCGCCACCGCCGCCCTCATCGTATTGGGTTGTGTAATGATGCGAAAATGTAACCAGAATACTTGTCCGGTAGGTGTAGCCACTCAAAATCCCGAACTTCGCAAACGTTTTATAGGAAGAAGCGAATACCTTGTGAATTACTTCACTTTCCTGGCGCAAGAAGTACGGGAGTATCTGGCGGAGATAGGCGTGGAAAGAATGGAAGACATTATAGGGCGCACGGATTTCATCGTTCGCAAACCCGATGACAACGTAAAGAAACATCAGCTGATAACTTTCGATAAAGTACTGGCACGTGTGGGTAACGGAGCTGCTATCCGTCACATCATCGACCAGCAGCATGGCATCGCCCATGTCAAAGATGTAGAGATATTGCACGCTGCCGCTGAAGCTTTGGAAAAAAGAAAAGAAATTTCTCTGGAATATACCATTGCCAATACCGACCGTGCTTGCGGCGCTATGCTCTCAGGAGCCATCGCTGCAAAATATGGAGCCGACGGACTGCCGGAACAGACATTGAACATCAAGTTCAAAGGATCTGCCGGACAGAGTTTCGGTGCCTTCCTTGTTCCTGGTGTCAACTTCAAGCTGGAAGGCGAAGCAAACGATTATCTGGGTAAGGGGTTGAGTGGCGGACGTATCGCTGTGCTCCCTCCTGTTCGCAGTAACTTTGAAGCAGAGAAAAACACGATTGCAGGCAACACCATTCTCTATGGTGCTACCAGTGGTGAGGTATACATCAACGGTCGTGCAGGCGAACGTTTCGCTGTCCGTAATTCCGGTGCAATTGCCGTAGTAGAGGGTGTAGGCGACCATTGTTGCGAATACATGACCGGCGGCCGTGTAGTCGTTCTCGGTCAAACTGGACGAAACTTCGCCGCAGGCATGTCCGGCGGTGTAGCATACGTATGGAACAAGGATAATAATTTTGACTATTTCTGCAACATGGAGATGGTAGAACTGAGTCTTATCGAAGAGGCTTCTTATCGTAAGGAACTGCACGAGCTCATCCGCCAGCATTATCTCTACACCGGTTCTAAACTGGCTCGTACCATGCTTGATGACTGGATGCATTACGTAGACCAGTTCATTCAGGTAGTACCCATCGAATACAAAAAGGTACTCCAAGAAGAACAGATGAAAAAGTTACAACAGAAAATTGCGGATATGCAACGTGACTACTGAGTTATGATAAATCACAAACATCAATCAGCTTATTTCAATCGTAAATCATTATGGGAGATTCAAAAGCATTTCTAAATATTCCCCGCCAGGAAGCGGGCTATCGTCCGATACATGAACGTATCACCGATTTCAGTCAAGTAGAACAAACATTGAACAGTCACGACCGCAAACTTCAGGCATCACGGTGTATGGATTGCGGTGTACCATTCTGTCATTGGGCATGCCCGTTGGGCAACAAGCAACCGGAGTTTCAGGACGCACTCTATAAAGGGAAATGGCGTGAAGCCTATCAAGTATTGAATGAAACGAATGACTTCCCCGAATTCACAGGACGTATCTGCCCGGCCCTTTGTGAAAAATCATGTGTACTAAAACTCTCCTGCGACTCTCCGGTAACTATACGGGAAAACGAGGCAGCCATTGCCGAAGCTGCTTTTCGCGAGGGCTATGTTACCCCTCTCCGTCCCAAGCGCAATGGGAAAAAAATAGCCGTTATCGGTGCAGGTCCTGCCGGGTTGAGTGTTGCCGTACAACTGAATGCACGCGGCTACGAGGTCACGATATTTGATAGTAGGCCCATGCCGGGTGGGCTGCTCCGTTACGGTATTCCTAACTTCAAACTCCCTAAGGAAGTGATAGACCGCCGTATGGATATACTAAAAGCCGAAGGTATCCGGTTTGAAATGAGTGTCCATATTGACATGCAGAAACTACCAGCAGATTTCGACGCATACGCTGTCTGCACCGGAACACCTATTGCCCGCGACCTCGCCATTCCCGGTCGTGAACTGAAAGGTATCTACTTTGCGCTTGATATGCTATCGCAGCAAAACCGTATTCTTGACGGAGAAACATTCTCCAAAGAAGAGCTTGTCAATGCCAAAGGCAAACGGGTGCTCGTTATCGGCGGCGGAGATACCGGTTCAGACTGTATCGGTACAAGCATCCGCCAAGGAGCTGCAAGTGTAACTCAAATTGAAATCATGCCACAACCTCCCATGGGACATAATGATGCTACTCCCTGGCCGCAATGGCCCGTGATACTGAAAACCACCAGCAGCCACGAAGAAGGTTGCATACGTCGCTGGTCATTGGCTTCCAACCGGTTTATTGGCAAGAACGGAAAAGTTTGCGGTGTAGAAGTGGAAGAAGTGGAGTGGCTTCCGGCAAAAGACGGTAACCGCCCTACCATGAAACTCACGGGAAAGAAAGAAATAATAGATACAGATATGGTACTGCTTGCCATGGGTTTCTTGAAACCGGAACACCCGCAATTCCCCCAAAATGTATTTATAGCCGGTGATGCCGCCAATGGTGCCAGTCTCGTAGTACGTGCACTGGCCGATGGGCGCAAAATAGCGGCAGAGATAGACAAACATCTATCTTAACAGCCATCGATTATCTTTTATATATTATATTTTATACTTAACATCATGTGTGGAATAACAGGTATCTTCAACATACAATCTCAAACTCAAGAGTTGAGAGACAAAGCGCTTAAAATGGCGCAGAAAATCCGTCATCGCGGACCGGATTGGAGCGGTATTTACGTAGGTGGTTCAGCCATCCTGGCACACGAACGTCTATCCATCGTTGACCCTCAATCGGGAGGGCAACCTCTGTACTCACCGGATCGTAAACAGATTCTTGCCGTCAACGGTGAGATATACAATCACCGTGAAATCCGTGCACGTTATTCAGGCAAATATACCTTTCAGACTGGTTCGGACTGTGAGGTCATCCTCGCCCTTTACAAAGACAAAGGCATTCACTTCCTTGAAGAGCTGAACGGTATCTTCGCTTTCGCCCTCTATGACGAAGAAACGGACGATTATCTGATTGCCCGTGACCCCATCGGCGTTATACCTCTTTATATAGGAAAAGACCAAGAAGGTCATATCTACTTTGGCAGCGAACTGAAAGCCCTCGAAGGTTTCTGCGATGAATATGAGCCCTTCCTACCGGGACATTACTACTGGGAACGAGAAAGAAAAATGCACCGCTGGTACACCCGCGACTGGATGGACTACGAATCCGTAAAAGATAACTATACTCCTGCCGCCGAACGTAATGCCTCTGCCACTGCTATCGACCGTAAAGCCTACGGCATGCAAGTCTCTGCCGTGCGTTCTGCCCTTGAGGACGCCGTACAACGGCAACTCATGTCCGATGTACCTTACGGGGTACTGTTATCCGGTGGACTTGATTCTTCCGTCATCTCTGCCATCGCCAAAAAATATGCCGCCAAACGTATTGAAACGGACAACAAATCTGACGCCTGGTGGCCTCAACTCCACTCTTTCGCGGTAGGTCTGAAAGGAGCGCCCGACCTGCTCAAAGCACGTGAAGTGGCACAATACATCGGTACGGTTCATCATGAAATAAACTATCCCATCCAAGAAGGGTTGGATGCCATCCGTGATGTCATTTATTTCATCGAAACTTACGATGTGACCACCGTGAGAGCTTCTACCCCAATGTATCTGTTGGCACGTGTCATCAAAAGTATGGGTATCAAAATGGTACTCAGCGGTGAA
>ULTJ01047495.1_pt1 | contig 20026 bp, 19 predicted proteins | sample 1957491 | NCBI WGS metagenome assembly ULTJ01 (sample SAMEA4835731, study PRJEB28245) | human gut metagenome | biome: gut microbiome; material: fecal sample | place: Denmark | collected 2008 | reverse complement strand
TTGCGGTAATCCTCCGCTATCGTCTTGGCGCAATGGCTCGCCTTGTTGTCCGGGTGGTCTTCGTAATTCGGGTCAATCATGCGCATGTCCAATGCCATTTTCCGTGCATAGTCCGTGGCGATGAGCATCTTCGCCTTTTCCTCCGTTTCCGAGAGCGGCGGTCTGCCCAATATCGTCGCGTCGCCCGACTTGGCGAACTGCATCAGCTTCCCGATAAACACCTCTTGGTCCGGGGTGGGCGGTATGTGGTGCAGTATCTCGTTCTTCTTCGGACGGTCCACGCCAATGTCCTCCGCCGTGCGGTAGTCGGTTATCTCGTTGTAGAACGCCGCCAGCTCCGGCACCTTGATGAAATAGCGGAAGCGTTCCTTCTGCACGATGTTGTTCGTCACGTTGAACTCGAAGTCGGTGGTCTTTTTAGCGAATATCGCCGCCCATGCGTCGAAGCAGCGGATGTCCTGTTTCTCCAGCGCCTTCGGGCGCAGGTACTTGAACAGCAGGTATAACTCCGTGAGGCTGTTGGAAATAGTAGTTCCAGACAAAAATGTCGCCCCCAAGTCCCTGCCCGTCCTCTCCTGTATGGTGCGGATGGCGAACAGCAGGTTCAACGCCTTCTGGCTTCCTTCGGAGTTGCCCAGCCCCGCCACACGGTCGTGACGGGTGTTGAACGTCAGGTTCTTGAACTGGTGGCTCTCATCGACAAAGAGGTGGTCGATGCCCATCTGCTTGAAGTCCACCACATCGTCCGTGCGTGACTTGATGGCGTGTTCCACCTTTTCGAGCTTCGCCTGAAGGTTGATTTTTCTTTTCTCCAGCCCCCTCAGCATGGCGCGTGACACGTCCTTGCCCTGATTGCGCAGCACTTCGAGGTTTTCCTCCACCGAGTCCAGCTCTTCCTGCAAGATGCGCTGCTGCAACTCCGGCGACTGCGGTATCTTGCAGAACTGGTCGTGCGACATGATGATGCAATCCCAGTCGTTGTTCTTGATGTCGTTGAAGAAGCGCACACGGTTGGCTGCCGTAAAGTCTTTTTCCGAGGCATAGAGTATTTTCGCGTTGGGATAAGCCTTGCGGTAGGTCTCGGCAATCTCGCGCACGTTGGCTTTCAGCCCGATAATCATCGGCTTGTGAACCAGCCCCAGACGCTTCATCTCATAGGATGCGACACACATTATCAGCGTCTTGCCGCCGCCCACTTCCTGGTCGGCGATACCGCCGATGTTCAATTTCAGCATCCATACGCAGTCCTTCTGCGAAGGATACAAGTCCTTTATCCCCAAGCCTTTCAGGTCCAAGTCCGGGAACTTCTGGTGTGAGCCGTCGTACTTCGGGCGCACGAAGCAGTTGAATTTGTTGTTGTACATGTCCGTCAGCCGCTTCTTGAACTCCGGCGACTGTTCCTCCAGCCACTCGGTGAAGCCGCCCCGGATTTCATCAATCTTCGCGTTGGCGAGCTGTATGCCCTCGCTGTCGCGCACCTTGATGTCATTGCCGTGCTCGTCCTTGCCGATGCTTTTCATCATGTCCGGGCAGGTGTTGTGTAGGGCGTGCTTCAGGAGGTTCATGCCGTCGTAGTGGCGGTAATAGCCCTTCACCAGAAACTCGTCCGTGATTTTCATTGTCTTGTGGCTGCACGCCACCGCATACTCGTCGATGTTTTCCGAATAGGTTATCCGCACCTCCGTGTCGAACAGGCGGCTCATGTAGGCGGAATACACCCCGGTGGGTATCCACCGTTCCCCGAAGTTGAAGTCCAAGTCCTCGAAGGGGATTTGTTCGGGTATGCTTTCGCGCAATGCCGCCAATGACTCCTGCGCCTGCGGCAGCATCCCATGCCCTTCATTTTCCTTTATCCAGTCTTCCACGTCGGCGGTCTTCTGCACCACGTTCCCGGCGATGAAGCGGTCGGCTATCTCGTAACCGTCCGCCAGCGGGTTGTAGAACACCCGTCCCTTCAACGTTTCCAAGATGTCCGTTTGCGGCAGGTCGCAAAGGGATTCCATGTAGGGCAGGTTCACGCCGCCGTACCGGTTCAGCGAGGCAGACAGGGCTTCTTCGGGCGATTCCACCTCGACAAGCGTTTCCTGCGAGAAGGCGACGGGGTGGTCGAAGATGTCCGCCTTGACGAACTGCCCGTTCTCGCCGCGCTCCAGCGAGAGCATGTTGCGCCCCGAAGCGTCCATCAGGATGAGCTTGGCGTTGTGCTTGGCGTTCAGGTTGCCGTAGCGCATGACAAACTCGTCATAGTAGGTGTTCAGGTTGCGGCGCAGCAGGGCGTTCTCCTCATGGTTTTCCGCTTCATGGGCGTAGAGCCGCTCGTAGGTGTTGCGCAGGTCGATGTAGAGCTGTGCCTTCTGCGCCTGCATCCCCTCCATGTCGAGCGGCTGGAATGTTGCCCCGTACTTGGTGACATCCTTCAGCACCCCGATTTGGAAGCGGACACCGCCGGTATGTTCCCATACCAGCGAGCCTTCCTTCAGGTGCGGCTCCATAATGCCCTTGAACGGACGGGGCGTCATCGCTTCCTCCTTCCTGCGCTGCCGCTCTTCCGGTGTCAGGGCTGCTTCCTCCTCCCGCATCTCCCTTTCCACACGCTCAATCCGTCTTCTTCCCTCTGCCTCAAATCCGTTCTCTACCGGATAGACCGGGCGCACGGACGAGGATTGTTCCGTTTCCCTCGCCTGTACCTTTTCTTTTTTCGTCTCCGACAGCCCTGCCGTTTGCTTGGCGGCATTGGCATCCATCTTTTCCTTTCCCATCCGGCGCAGTTCGGCACGCCTTTCGGGTGTGAGTGACATCATCATCTCATAGAATCCGTTGATGGGAGGGTTGGTTTCCCAGTCCAGACTGCGGTAAACGGCATCTTCCGGGTCATCGTCTATGGTCGGTTTCGGGGCAGGCTGTTCAGGCTTCGGCTGCTCCGCCTTCTCCTGTTTCACCTCCATCTGTTTCAACTCTGACGGGGAGAACAGCGACTGTTCCGGTTGCTTCCTGCGTCTGGACTTCGCTCCTTTCTTCCTATCCGGTTTCAGTCCCCGTTCCGCCAATCTGCGCTCCTCCTGCGTGTAGCCGAACAGGTCATACAAGTCCATGACTGGAGCCTCGGGCTGTTTCGTCTCCGTCTGTTCACCCGTATCCGTCAGGGCATTTTCTCTTTTTACCTCTGTACCCTGCTCGGCAGCAGTTTTGATGTTATTTTCTCTTTTCACCTCCGCTTCCACAAGCCGCACGATAACCGCCTGCCTTGTTTCCTGCCTTTCACTCTTGAAACCGTTGTAGCGTTCCAAGTCCAGCCGTGCCGACAGGTCTTCCGACAGCATCCTGTACAAATCCATTGCAATGCCCTCCACGCCGCCGCTGTGCGTGTACACCATAGCCGGCTTGCCGTAAGGGTCAGTATCCCTTTTCGCGTCGGTATGGATGATACGTTCCTGGTGGTCAAGAATATACCCGTTGGTGACAATGTTCGTATGGTCGTTCTTTACGACATTGCCCAACCTCTTATCCTCTTCGGAAACCTCTTTCTTGCTTTCATTCTTTTGCAGGATTATCAGGTCGCATCCCACCTCCGTGTTGGCATCTTCCGTGAACAGGTTGTTCGGCAGGCGGATGGCGGACACTAAATCCGCCTGCATCATCATCTTGTAGCGTGCACTCACGTTACTTTCCGTATTCAGCACCCCTTGCGAGGTGATGAACGCCACGATACCGCCGTCACGCACAGCGTCCAGCCCTTTCAGGAAAAAATACGTATGCACCTTCCTTGCCGCTATTCTCCGCAATGTCGAGCCGTTCTCGAACTCCGGGTCGAACACGGCAATATCTCCAAATGGTATATTGGAAATCGCGAGGTCAAACCGGTTCAGGAAAGGCTTTTCTATCTTCTCGAAGCCTTCCGTGCGTATCTTCTGCTGCGGGTACAGGTGTCCGAGCATCTTGCCCGTCAGCAGGTCTTTCTCGAAAGCCATCACGTCCGCCTGCGGATTGTTTGACAATACCGGGGCGATGAACGCGCCCATGCCCGCCGACGGCTCCAGCACGAGCTTCGGTCGCACCTTCTTGTCGTGGAGCACGTCCGCTATGGTGTCGGCGACCGCCTGCGGCGTGTAGAACGCTGTCAGTACCGATGCTTTCAGCGAGTCCACATACCGCTTGTACTCCGTTTCGTCCCTGCTGTTTTCCCTGATGATACGGTGCAGTTCCACCGTCGGGGCGAACAGTTCGAGGTCGGATTTCGCCCAGTGCACGGCATCTGCCAGTTCCCTTGCCGGGTTCAGGATGCACTTCAGCCCTCCGAAGCCGCAGTACCGCTCCAGCAGCGCACGTTCCCTTTCCGTCGGGGTGCGCCGTTCCCGGTCCAGCGTGAACGCCGTGCGTACCGCCTCGATGTTGTCCCTCAGTTTCTGTTTCCTATTGAACGCCATAGGACTCCAGATAAAGCATGACGGTTCCGACCAGCTCCGTGTAGAGCAGGTCATGCGCGGGTGACAGGGCGAAGGTGTCATCCGACGTGTCGTAACCGGCAAACAGGTTGTTCAGGTAGGGGTAGAGCCTGTGGCAGAACGGTTCACGCTCCTGTTCCGCCACCTCGTCGGCAAACTCCCTCTCCACGACTTCCGTCAGCAGGGCGTAGGGAGAGAAGTGCAGCCCTTCGAGCAGTACGCGCATGGCTTCCTCGTGGGCGTCCTCCACCGTACTGCCCGTCAGCCTTTCCTTCTCGAAGGTGGCGGTGGCGGCTTCTTCGCGTCCGGCAATGAAACCGGTATCCGATACTTTGTCAGGATGGTATTTTCTCAGATAGTCCAGCAGGTACAGCCCGTAATAGGACAGTTCCGCCGGAAGGGTTTTCTTGTTCTGTTTCATCTTTTTATGGATTTAGTGGATAAATGATTATGGATATGTCCGTTTACCGGCTTGTTCAGCCCTTGTTGGAAAGAAAGAAAAAAGGCACCCGGTATCCCTCCGAGTGCCGCCACTAAATCCACAGTAAATAACGAGTATCAACGAGTTGAAACAGATTATGAACAGTGAATCAGTGGCAAAATTACGCATTTATTTTCTACCTCCCTTCCTGTTAGTGGATTTTCTTGCTGATTTATTCTCAGGGAACACGAATTTCGTGTTGAAATCCGCGTCGAATGTGACCATCGCGCTGAACGGCTTGCCCTGCTTGCTCTTGAAACCGCCGAGGATGCCCGTCTTTCCGTTTGCCAGCAGGCCGGTCATTTCCGTCTCGGTGAGCGTCCTGCCCGCTATCTGGCGGAATACCGGGAGGGCGCAGTCCGGGTTGTCGCAGCGCACCACCTTATCGTAGAACTGCATCGTGCCCGTGCCGCACTTGGGGCAGGCACAGCCCGATGCCTTGTGCCCGAACAGCTTGTCCGAGGCAAGCAGTTCCGTAGTGATTTTCCGGGTGTAGTCCTCGATGTCGCGGATGAAAGCCTCGTGCGGCGTCCTGCCTTTTTCTATCTCCGCCAGTTCCGCCTCCCAGCGTCCCGTCATCTCCACATCGGCGATGTCCATGCCTCTGACAATGGAATATAGGGCGAGTCCTTTCTCCGTCGGCACGAGCGACTTCTTCACGCGCACTATGTACTCCCTTTTGAGCAGGGTCTCGATGATGGCGGCACGGGTGGCTGGCGTGCCGATGCCGCAGTCCTTCAGAGCTTGGCGTACTTCCTCGTCCTCCACGCCCTCGCGTCCGGCGGTCTCCATCGCCGCCAGCAGGGAGCTTTCGGTGTGCAGCGGCTTGGGGCGCGTCATGCCCGAACTTATCGAACAGCCGTTCATTGCCAGCGTGTCGCCTTCCTTCCAATCGGGCAGCACCGTGTCCTCCTTGTCCTCGCCATAGACCGACCGCCAGCCCGCCTTGCGCACGATGAAGCCTTTCGCCTCGAACACCACGCCCTCGCATTCCGACCGGACGGTGGTCGTGTCCTTGACGCACTCCGGGGAGAACGCTTCCACCATGCGCCCCACAATCATGTCGTAGATAAGCTGCTCGTCCTTGTAAAGTGCCAGCGGACGGTTGGGCGTCACCAGCAGGGCATGGTGGTCGGTCACTTTCGAAGCATCCACGCTGCGGCGGTTCAGCTTGCCCATATTCCTGATTTTATCAGCGAAGGATGAATGGCTTGCCAACCTTTCAAGCAGCATGGGCACTTCATCAAACACGTCCTCCGGGATGTAGCGGCTCGACGTTCTCGGATAGGTGACGAGCTTCGCCTCATAGAGCTTCTGCACGAGGGCAAGCGTCTGTTCCGCCGTGAAGCCGTGCTTCGTGTTCGCTTCCCTTTGCAGCGTGGTCAGGTCATATAGTAATGGAGGGTTCTCCACCTTTTCCTTCTTTTCGACTTTGGTAATGGTTGCCGCCATTTGTGCCTTTACCTTATTATATAATGTGGCGGCTTCCTCCTTGTCCTTCCATTTCTCCACCGAGGCGAACTTCACGACCTCATTCACGCTTACCGACGGCGTGGTGAAGTGGAGCTGGTGTACCGGTTCAGGCTGGAAACGCTTGTTCTCCCAGAAACGCTGGCAGACCATCGCCAGCGTGGGTGTCTGCACCCGTCCAACGGAATACGTGCCGCGCCCGGCGGCTACCGACAACGCCTGTGTGCCGTTGATGCCCACCAGCCAGTCGGCTTCGCTGCGGGCTTTGGCGGCGAAATAGAAGTTGTCATACTCGCGCCCGTCCTTCAATTCTTTCAGCCCCTTGCGGATGGCGGTGTCGGTTAGCGAGCTTATCCACAGCCTTTGGAACGGCAGGGTGCACCCGATATAAGCATACAGGTACCTGAATATCAACTCACCTTCACGGGCGCAGTCGGTCGCCACGATGATGCCGTCGCTCTCGTTCCACAATTTTGTTATCACCTTGATTTGCTTCACAGCCGCCGCGTCTGCTTTGTAGCCCTTGTCCGTCTTCACCTGACGGGGAATCAACTCGAACCTTTCGGGAATGACGGGCAGGCTGTCGCGCCGGAAGCCCTTGATGCCGTACCCGTCGGGCAGGGCAAGCTGCACCAGATGCCCCAACGCCCATGTCACGTGGTAGCCGTTCCCGGTGAAATACCCTTCTTCTCTTTTCATCGTGCCGACTATCCGTGCTATCTCACGGGCGACACTCGGTTTTTCTGCCAATATGGTAATCATGTCTTTCTCTGTTTTTAATCGTTGATACTTTTTTCTTTTGGCTAAGGATGAAACGGGTCACAGGATGGCTGTGATGCCCGTTTCAATTCCTCGTCATTCTTGGATGGATTTAGTGGCGGCAATCAGGACACCTTCATGCCTTTGGATTTCTTCGTCTGCTGCTTCTGCTGCGTTTCGTCCTTCGGGGCGGTCTGACCTTGCTGCAACGGCTCTTTCAAGTGCTTCGTGGCCTCGTTGGTCTTGCCCTCGTTGTTCACGGCGAGTTGCGTCCGGCTCTCGTTGGACGGGGCGACGGTCTGCGCGAGGTCGGGGTTCTGCGAGTATGTCAACGGACGGCCTTTCTCATGGCTGAATTTCAGGTACTTCGTGCAGGGCTGCCCTTGGTCGTCCTTCGCACCCACGAGCACCACCGTCTTGCCTGCCACGTAGTCGGCTTTCTGCTGGTCGGTGAAAATGTTTTCTTTCCATTTTCCTATCGGGCGGATGCTCCCGTCTTCATTCGTCCATGAGCGACGTTTCCCCTTATCTTTATTTTCCTGCTTCTGCCCTTGCGCGTCGGGGGTGTTCTGCGCTTTGCCTTGACCGTTTCCTTGACGCTGGGATTGTTGTTGCCTCGGCTGTCCCGGCACGAACTCCACGTCGCGTTTGTCAGCGTTCACCTGCAACAAGGCTGGGAATTTGCGCCCGTTGGATAGCGTCACTTCCTTGGGCAAGAGCAGTCCGGCACGGAGGATGTCCTGTTCCTCCCTTGACAGGTTAGTCTGCCCGATTTTGTTCGGGATGCGCACCTTGTCGGCTGGAATGTCCACGACTTCATTCGTCAGGCGGTCGATGCTGATGTAGTGAGGCTTGATTTCACCAGTCTTCTCATTGGCGAAGTTGATGAGCTTGCCGAGGTTGCCCGTGCGTTTCAATGTTTTCTTGTCCTCATCGGTAAACGTGTAACCTCTGTGCGGGATGTCAAGACGCGGCTCGTTTCGGATGAAGTGGGGTGTCAGTTTCAGCTTGCCGCCCTCCGCCTTTTGAAATGAAAGGCGGGCTTGCAAGCTATATGTTACATCGCCGAGGGTTGGGGTTACGTCCACCAGCCCCGTCTTTCCGTAGTTCATCAGGGCTTTCAGGTCTTTCTCCGAAAGCTGCTCTTTGTCGATGCCGCACTTTCGCAGTTCCTCCCAGTCCACGTCGCCGTCCGCTATCAGGTTCGGCTTCTCCGGCTTCTGTTGCGCCGTTGTTTCCTGCGTTTCAGCCGCCTGTGGCTGCTGCACGTCTTTTTCTTGTTTCAGTTCTTCTGTCTTTTCCATTTCTTCTGTCTTTTTAATGTGTTCGTTGTCATTGCTTTTTTGTTTCACATCCTCTGTTTCTACTTGTTGTTGGTACTTGTCGGTATCCACCTTGTGCGCCGCAAGTATCTCCGCGTTCGCCACCGGGTCTTTCAGCAAGTCCATGATGACTGGCAGCACCGCATCCACCGTGTCCGCCGCCACCCGGTAGAAACCGAAGCGTGTCGGCTCCTTGCACTGGCGGTAGAAGTTCTTGAAGAAATTGTCTATCAAGTCCCCGTGGCGGTCGAAGCGCAGGAAGTCCTGCGAGTGTTCCGGCTTCGCGGGCTTCGTCTTGGGGTAGCCCTTGCCGTCCAGCCCGGCGACCACGCTGATCTCGCCCGTCTTCTCGTCGCGGACGACCAGCACGTCCCCTTGCTTTTTCTTTTTCTGTTCCATTTTTCGATGTTTTTAAATGGGTTGTTAAAATCACAGCTTGCGCCATTCGTCTATTTCCTTCTCATATACCTCCAAGTGGCGGCGGACGATGTTTTCCGTAAGCCCGGAAACGCTCATTTTCCGCTCACCGAACAGCCGGACTATCCGGTCCAGCCTGTCACGGGTCTCTTTACTGAGGAATACCGGCTTGCGGTCTTCTATGGCTGGTACAGGCAGGTATATCCGCCTGTAATCCGCCAAGGCTTCCTTGCAGGTTGCCAAACTTGATTTCTGTTCTCTTTTTTCAGCCGCCGTGGCCATGTGTTCTTTTTCGGTTGCCATAATCTTTACTTTTACTTTTTAGGTGAATACTTCTTGTTGCCCGGCCTTTTGCCGGATTTGTTCTTTGGGTCTTCCATGCCGGGTTGCTCTTTCATGCGGAGCACCTTGGTGCCGCCTTGCAGCACTTCCTCCATGTTCTCGCTGATGAACTCCAGCACGTCCGATTCCTTGTAATAGGTCTTGTGGCCTATCCGCTGGTAGCGGAGCCTGAACTTGCTGCGGAAACGTTGCAGCGACCGTTTGCTTGTCCTCAGCATCTCGCACAGGTCCTGGTTGTCGTACAACCGTTCCCCGTCCAGGTACTTTACTCCGGCGGCGTCCTTGTTCACCAGTACCGAGATGATCCGGTCCTGACGGTCGAAGCGTTCCATGATGCGACCCATCCATTCCTCGAAGGTGTCCTGCCCGACCATGCCCTCTTTCACTTTCGGGATGTTCTCCCTTTTGAGGATTTCCCCGGCCTGTCTGCCGGAACTTTCCGCCGCTTCCACGGCGGGATGCTTTTTCTTGTTCTCTGTATCCATATCATTCCTTGTTGATGATTACGCTGCAAAAATCGGTATTGCGCAAGAGGTGTTTTCCATAGTCGTTACCGAGTCGGCAATGATTTTTTTTGAAAAGTCTCGTCCGGCAGGTCTGAAAAAGGCTTTCATGCCGCTGTTTCCATCCATCAAGGTACATTGGATGTCTTACCTTACCATATTATATATAGGGGCGGGGCAGGAACCAGAATAGAAATGATGGGGAGGTAGATGTACCCGAAGAACGCCAACGGCTGCCACGACAACGCCAAATGCTGCCACGCATGAAGCTAGTGGTGGACTCTGCCCGTAATTCCGTTTACTTTGCGGCGTAATCACAATTAAACGGTAATCTTATGGAAAATGTAATCGTAATCGAGCAGAAGACTTTCGAGGAAATGATGTCGCGTTTCAACCGGCTGGCCGCATTGGTGGACCGGTTCTGCCGCAAGGCGGAGGAGAAACGCCTCAGTGAATGGCTGGACAGCACGGAGGTGTGCCAGATCCTGCAAATCAGCCCGCGCACCCTCCAGACGTTGCGGGACAACGGCACGCTGGCCTATTCACAGATTGTGCGTAAAATGTTCTACCGGGCGGAGGACGTGCGGCGCATCGTGCCGCTGGTGGAAGAACGCCGCAGCCTGGCGGCCTCGAAGGGAAGAACTATCTGAGAGAAGTAGAATTAATGTATCACTTAAATGAAGCAAGTCTATGAATGAACTGATGACAAGGGAAAGCGGGCAGATGGCCGCACTGTTCAGGATGCTGGAGCACGCACTGGACCACATCGAGGTATTGACCGAAAACTACCGCCCGGTATTGGGCGGGGAACGCTACCTGACGGACCGGGAGGTGGCCAAACTGTTGAAGACCTGCCGCCGGACGTTGCAGGAATACCGCGATGCGGGACGGATGCCCTATATCCAGTTGGGCGGGAAAATCCTGTACCGGGAATCGGACATCGAGCGGCTGCTGGTAGAGGGCTATCGGGAGGCATTCCGCAGCGGGAACTGAGAAAGCTGTGGGGTAGCGGCGGAAACCGTGTACGCATTGAAAAGTGGACCATCCTTAAGGCGAACCACCTGCACAAAAGCGGCGCATCATAAGAGGAAAAAACCTCCCACGATGCGCCGCTTCATTGTATATATGGGCTGTTAAACAGCGAAAGTCCTTTGCGGTCAGTTCCGCACCGTTGGCGGGTGCGGGCCGAGCGGAAGGATAAACAGGCGGGGCGTATCCCGTCTGCCGTGGCGGGTGAATTTCCCGATGACCTGTTCACGCAGCCGCTTTGCCCCGCAGGTGTGAAGACGGAAAGCAAGGGAAATGACCATCGGGAGGCCATACAGCACGTCCATTCCGTAGCCGTCCGGCCGGCGGACACGTTGTTCTGTCTCGCCGGGATTCAAGATACCGCTTTTGTACACGGCCCTTATCGCCGCCCGGAGCGTGGGGGCGACCACACCGAACAGTTCTAACAGTTCCCCTTCGTCCATCCAGATGGCCGTTGCGGGAACATCCGGCACGCGGAGTGTGCCGTGTTCGTCCAAAGTGATAATGTGACGTTCCATGATTTCTGACTTTTTTGTTATTCATCCATTGACATTTCGTTCCGGTTGTTGCGCCGTTCCATCAGGCGGTCCATGTCCTTTGATATTTTGCAGTCGGTGATCTGCGCATAGATTTGGGTACTGTTGATGTCGGCATGGCCCATCATTTTCGCCGCGCTTTCTATTGAAATGCCCTCGGAAACCAGAAGAGTGCCGAAGGTGTGCCTTGCGGCATGATGGGAAAGATTTTTCTTGATGCCCAGCATGACACCCAGCCCGTGGATGTCGTACCAAAGGATGTCGCGTTTGGGCAGGGGGAACACGGGACGTGTATCGTCCGTGGTGTTGTACAGTTCAAGAATCCGCCGCGCAGCTGGGTGCAGGGGGACGAATGTTTCCACCTCGGTCTTTTCCCTCGGCTTGCGGATATAGAGCCTGCCCTCCGAGGTCTTTCCGATGTGACGGGGGTACAGGTTATACACGTCCGCGTACGCCAGACCGGTCAGTGAGGAGAAGATGAACATGCGACGGGCCAGCTCCACCTTGGGATCTGGCATCGGCGTGGCCATGAGGCGTTTCAGTTCGCTGCGACTGATGTGGCGCATCTTGGGCGGGTCTTTTTTCTCATAGTGCACGTCCTCCAAAGGGTTACATCGGAGCACGCCCTCATCCACCGCGATGTAGATAAGCCGGTTCAGCCAGCACAGGCAGTGGTTCACATGCCCGGAGGCATAACCCAGTTCTTTTTTCAGGAACAGTTTGAATGAATGCCCGAATTCCTCCGTGATGTCGGAAAAGGCGATATCTTCCAGGCCACGGGACTGGAGGAACTGTTTCAGGTTGAGCTGCGTGGTCTTCGACTGCCGGAAAGTGGAAGTCGAATGGATTTGTTCGGCACGCAGCCTGAGCCGTTCCCGTTCCGCCTCGCCGCCTTTGAGAAGGGTCTGGGGAATGGTCGCCACACCCGTCACGGCGTTTTTCAGCAGTTCGGCGCTGACCGCGCCCTGTTCTTTCAGAAGGCGGTCATAAGCCCGCTCCAGATTCAGACGGAACTCCGCCAGACGGTTGTTCTCGCGGGGCTGGCGGATTGTTCCCGTCCGACTGTCCCATTCCTCCGGACGGCAAAAGATGCCGGTCGTAATGAGGATGCTCTTGCCGTCGATGGATACACGGCAAAGGACGGCGGTCGTGCCGTCGGACTTGATTCTTTTCCTATTGATATAGGGCAAAATTTTGAAAGTGCTACGCATAATGGTTCTTTTTTGTTTTATATATTTCATTCCCGCTTCTACGACTCATAAGACCAGTTCAAGGTCTTTGGTCGCCTCAATGAAGCGGTCCATGTCCTCGAACAGCTTTTTCGGAGTGACTCGGGCATAGATTTGGGTCGTTTTTATATTGTTATGTCCCAGCATCTTACTGATGGTTTCGATGGGTACGCCCTCTTCGAGCGTGACAAGCGAGGCAAACGAGTGCCTTCCCATATGGTAGACGAGTTCGGTCGTCAGTCCGGCCAGCACGCGCAGGATTTTCATGTTCGCCCGGAGCGTGCTGTACAGCTGGTTGGGGAACAGGGTCTCCCGTGAATCGTCCCGGTATTTCTCTATCAGGGTAATGGCTTCGGGCAACAGCTTGACACGTGCTTTCAGTTCGTTCTTCTTCCGGTGGTATTTCAGCCACAGGTGGCCCTCGTCGTCGGTGAAGAGGTTCTCGCGGGTGATGGAAACGGTGTCCGCGTAGGCCGTGCCGACGTAGCAGGCAAACAGGAAGAGGTCTCTCGTGAGGACAAGCGAGCGGCGCTTGTCCGGGATTTCCAGGTCACGCAGCTTCTCGAAGTCTTCGCGGCTCAATGCCTTCGGGGTGGTTTCCTTCTGCTTGGGTATCTTGAAGTGCTGGAAATGGTACCGCTCGGAGAGGCCCTCCTTGTAGGCAATCCGGCAGATCCGTTTCAACAGAGCCAGGTGGTGCCGAGAGGTCTGGTTGGAATACCCGCATTTCACTTCGATGTAGGACTGGTATTCCCGGATGAACTGTTCGTTCAACGCGCCGAAAGCGATGTCCTTCACCTTGTACTTTTTCTTGACAAACTCGCCGAGCGTCTTCCGCGCATAATGGTAGGTGCTCATGGAGGACGCGCAGACATCAATGCCGATGCGCTCCCTCGTTTCTTCGATGTGACGGTCGAACAACCGGAGCAGGGTCATTTGGGTTTCCATGCTTCCCTGGAAGAGGTTCCTCACGTCCGCAGCGCCGAAATCGCGTTTCCGTTCCTGCAATTCATTGAACGCCGCATGGATGGCCAGCAGCAATTTTTCAATTTTCGCATTGGTCTCCACCGCCTCGCGGCTCTTTCCTTCCAGGCGGTTTTCACGCACGTTCCACAGCTTGGGCGTGCACGAGAGCTTGGTGCTGAACTGTGCCACCGTCCGGTTCAATGTGATGCGCCCCATGATGGGGGCTTTGCCCGACTTGTCGGGTTCGGTCTTCTTCAAAAACAGCAAGACCTTGAATTTCTCAATTTTCATACGCCTACATTTTTTGTTCGCAAAGTTAGTATGGATGTAAGCGTTCATCGCTACGCAAAATGCTGATTATCATAGAAAAGCAATCCGTAGGACAACTTTTTTCAATTCACCGGTTAACACGTCCGGTTTCCGAAACAACCCGTTAACGGTTAAGAAACGGAACCAACTCAGCATTCCTCCAAAAGCCGTTTCCAAAAGGTACGCCATACAATGAAAAACAGCTCATTCCTAACAAATTAGGTTTCTGGCGCGCTATTCTGTTTTATACTGCTATGCTAATGATTTCCCACCTTGCACGTCATAGTTTCGCCTCGTTGCTCCTTGAAAACGGCGTAGATATTTATACGATAAAGTCTTTAATGGGACATACCAATGTCAAAACAACTCAAATTTATACTCATATTGTGGATGCAGCAAAGGAGAAAGCTGCCAATACATTACATATAGATAACCTGCCCGTATAAGGTCGCGGTGCTAATTCCCACCATTGAGCATCAGTTACTTATGTAAAGGAATTCTCTATTTACCACCCATTTGCCCCTCATGAAGCACCATGCTTTTTGAGGGGTTTTCTTTGTTATATCCCCGAAGTCCTATTGTTTTTCTAATTCCGCTCATGTTTTTATTCCATCAGTTACCTTTCATAAGAGCAGGTGTCTTAATGAAACTTAAATCTGCATGTGGTAACAAAGGGGCAGAGTGGTGATAGTCCGGCACCTATTTAGCACCCGTAAGCATCCATATAGTTTTGTGGCATAAACGTTAAAAACGTGAGAATATGAGTTATACCGTAAATTCATTGGAGGAAATGCCAAATGCATTGTCCTACCTGATTAAGACTGTTGAAGAATTGCAGTCCACCGTAAAAGCATTGCAGCATAAGCAGGCAAGTGATTCACCTAAATGGATGGATATAGATGAGCTTTGTGCCTATCTGCCGTCACATCCAGCCAAGCAAACGGTTTATGGATGGGTGTCAGCCAAACAGATACCTGTACATAAGATAAATAAAGCATTGGCTTTTTTACAATCGGAAATAGATGATTGGTTAAAGAGTAAAGTCCACAAGACACAGGATGACCTCATGTTGGAAGCTGAACAATTTGTCAAATCCAAGAAGATTATCAGATAACATGGAAGAGACGGACTATTGTTTTTCATTTTTTCGCAAGCCCATTCAGAACATTGAGCCGTTAAGAGCAATAGGCGTTGTGGATGTGTACCGATATGTGGTTGGCCATTATGCCCAGCCACAAACGGAAGCTCTGCGCTCGATGACTTCTCCTACGGATGTCAAAAAATATAAGGCTTCTCACTTTGACTATTGCACTTTCTCCGGTCTTTTCCGCAAGCGGAATGAAAAGGAACTGATAACGCACTCAGGACTGATGTGTCTGGATTTTGACCATGTAGAGAATATGGAGGAAGTGAAGCGGCAGATTCTCAATCACGAATATTTTGATACGGAACTGCTGTTCACCAGCCCTTCAGGAAATGGATTGAAGTGGATTATACCTGTGGATTTGAAAGGATGGGAACATTCACGCTTTTTCAAGGCTGTTGCCAACTGCATCCGTGCTACCGGATTGCCAAAGGTGGATATGTCGGGGAGCGATGTGGCGCGCGCCTGTTTCCTGCCTTACGACCCACAAGCATATATTAACCCTAAATACAACGAGTATGTCAAAGAAAATATTTTCCGCCCAAGATTGGGAGAATGTCCCTTTTGAGAATAGTGTTCCAACATCTCCTAAATTACTTCCGGCTCCAAATTCCACCTCTAATAATAAAGAGGAAGAAATAGAACGTATCATTTGCGAAATAGAACAACGTGCCGTTGACATCGCACCTGAATACAAGGATTGGGTGGAATTGGGCTTTGCCTTGGTTGATGGATTCGGTGAAAACGGAAGAGAATATTACCATCGTATCAGCCGCTTCCATCCAGACTATCAAAGGGAAGAAGCAGACAAACAATATACCCGTTGCCTGCAAGCCAAAGGACAAGGCATAACAATCCGTTCGTTTTTTCATTTGGCTGGTCAGGCAGGTATTCCGCTAAGTTCGGTAGGGGAACAGGATTTATCCATTTTACCAAATAACCAAAATGGCAAAACGGGCAAATGGATAAAATCGGCAGATGAGCTTCTTGCATTTCCCGAATGTGTGTTCGAGCAACTGCCGCCTTTTTTATGTGAAGTTGTCGGTAACTCCATTTCGGAAGACGACCGCGATACCATTCTGATAGGAGCGATAGTATGTCTGTCGGTTTGCTTCCATAATGTCTGTGGTGTGTATGACGAGCGTATTGTTTATCCCAATCTTTACTTGTTTGTCGTGGCTGATGCCGGAATGGGCAAAGGAGCGTTGACTTTATGCCGTGAGTTGGTGGCTCCCATTAACCGTAATCTGCATGAGCTTTCGCAACGAATGGAGCAGGAATACAAGGAAGCGATGAACACCTATATCAAAAGCAAGAAGTCGGACGGTGCAGCTATGCCGACCGAGCCGCCTATGCGTATGCTTATCATCCCGGCCAATAGCAGCGCAAGTTCCTTGTTGAAGATATTGGGCGATAATGACGGTGTCGGGCTGTTGTTCGAATCTGAAGGTGACACGTTAAGCCAGACATTGAAGTCGGATTACGGAAACTATTCCGATGTGCTGCGTAAGGCGTTCCACCATGAGCTGGTAAGTCTGAGCCGACGCAAGGACAGGGAGTATTGCGAAGTCAGCAATCCGAGGGTGTCTGTAGCGTTGGCCGGAACGCCTGAACAGGTAAGGCGGTTGATACCCGATGCGGAGAACGGACTGATGAGCCGATTCTGTTTTTACATCATCCGTTTTAAGCGTGGTATCAGAAATGTGTTTGCCACAAGCGATATTTCCCAATCCAAGAATACCATGTTCCGCATATTGGGCGACCGCTTCTGTCATCTGCATGAAGAGTTCGTGAATCATGGCAACTATTCATTTTCCCTTCCCTCTGCTTTGCAGGAACAGTTCATCGAATACCTTAGCCGGGTGAATGAAGAATGTTGTGACGAAGTGGACAACCGGATGCAGGGCATAGTCAGACGGATGGGACTGATTGCTTACCGCATCATGATGGTACTGACAGCTGTCCGCCATTTGGAGAACGTGTACAATGTGCAAGCGGATTCCAATGGCATTATCCAATTGGTTTGCCAAGAGTCCGACTATTTCGTTGCCATGAATATTTGTGATACATTGCTCTATCATGCCGTCTTTATCTATCGGAATCTGTCAGGAAATCAGAACAAACAGACTTCTTCCGCTTTACAGAAAACAGGTGCTGCAGCGCGGAGGAACACCCTTTATAATATATTGCCTGAAACCTTCACGAAGAAGGATTACGATGCGGCAGTTTTAGCTTTGGGTGAGAACGGCAGTACGGCTGCCAAGTGGATAGAAGCCTTCATCAGAAGCGGCAAATTGCGTCGGATTGAACAAGGTAAATATCGGAAGATTTTTTGAGTGGCCAGTTTGTGTTTTAGTGTCACTAAAACCTATGAGGCAAGCGGCACAACTGCCCACTCAAAATACTCAAAAAATCAATATCAACAAACAGTATGAATACAGAAAATAAAAAGCCCGGAGGTCGCCCGAAGCTGGCGAGTTACCAGAAGCGCACGAAATGTTTTCGCATCATGTTCAATGAGAGCGACTACATTTATATTCAGTCAAAGGCGGAACAAGCCGGACTGTCTGTCAATGAATTTTGCCATCAGGCGGCAATGGGTTGTGAGGTAACCCAACGTATCAGCCCGGAAATGGCTTCTGCCATCCGTGACTTATCCGGCATAGCCAATAATGTCAATCAGATTGCACATCAGATGCACATTCATGGGTTGGAAGTAGTCAAGCAACATTGTATTACCATCATCACAGAAATCAGCAGAATCATTTCACAGATAAAAAACGATAGTCATGATAGCGAACATTAAAACGAGAGTGGACTTCGGAGGCATCGTGAACTATGCCAATGATCAAAAGAACAAGAAGAAGAGTGCTACACTGTTGGCACATGAGGGTGTTTGCACTGTCAGTAATAAGACTATTGCGGACTCTTTCCAGATACAGGCATCCATGCGCCCGAAAGTGAAAAGTCCCGTCAAACACGTTTCTTTAGCCTTCTCACCGCAAGATGCGGCTCGTTTCCCCAACGATGAGAAAGGAGATGCGCTCATGGTGGAGATTGCCCGGAAATGGATGGAGCGGATGGGGATTCGCAACACGCAATATATCATAGCCCGACATTATGACACCCAGCATCCTCATTGCCATTTGGTGTTTAACCGGATAGACAATGACGGCAACCTCATTTCCGACAGTAACGAAAGAATACGCAGCACGAAAGTATGCCGTGCGCTGACGGAAGAATATGGCCTTTACCTTGCACCGAAGAACAGTAAGGCGAGAAATAAAAACAGGTTGCGGCCTCACCAACTACGGAAACTCAATCTCCGTTCCGCAACTTTGGATGCATTGGCAGAATCCCATTCATGGAAAGACTTTTTGTCTGCATTGAAAGTTCGGAATATAGACATCCGTTTTAACCGAAATCAAGCGTCAGATAAAGTGCATGGTATTTCTTTCAGCCAAGACGGTATCAGTTTGGCAGGTTCCACGCTTGACCGTGACTTGAGTTTTAACAGCCTTTGCACGACATTGGGTAACTTAACGGAGGAACTGTTACTTCAACCTCATCAGGCCATCATTTCCAGTGCTGGTGGAGGAACAAGCAACAGCCTTGGATGGCGTGATGAAAAAGACAAGAACAGCCCAAAGAATGAACCTTTTTATAAACCTCTTAAACGTGGAAGATGATGAAAGAAGATGTTATAGCCGCAAATCTCGCAAATTTGCGTCAAAGTGTGAATGAATTGAAGGAAACCGTCAATAAGCTGAATGATACTTCCCAAAATCATGTACAGACTACCCAATCAGCCGTTGACGAACGGACGGTTTACAACAGTGTGGCAAAAAGTTTCTGCAACTGCTTGAACGATGCTTTGTCGATATTAAAGAAATCTGTGAGGAAAGAGCAGCCGGACAAAGTTCCTTTTTCTAAGTGGATACCCAAACTGATAAATTTGCTCAAACAGAAGTTTAGTCTGATAGACTATCTCTATGTTCATGTTTGCGATTACAACACGAATCGCTTGAAGATAGAAGCCAATACGGAGAGAATTCTTGAACGGCAGGATGAGATACTTGCCAGAGTTAATGAATTGAGGTGTCCGCTGACTATCATGCCACCCAATGTCAATGGATTGTTTATACGTGGTTATCACTTCAAACTTCGTTATGTGGTAATTGTTGCCATTGCTATTCTTTCATGGGCTGTTGCAGCCTCTGTCAGTAGTATGAAGTACAAGGAAGAATCATTCGCACATTATTCCATGTATCGGGCGGTAAAGGAGCAACATCAGTCTTTTATTGAAAAGTGGGTAATTACGAAAGAAGATGATTAGCATATTGCTCTATATTCCATAATACTATTGCTTGCTTTAATATCCCTTTGCTCTCTTATGAGTTGCAAAGGGCTTCTATATTATATAAGTAATTAAATTCTAAAAAATATGATTTACGGATATATTAGAGTAAGCAGCGACAAACAGACTGTAGAGAATCAGCGTTTTGAGATAAACAATTTCTGTGAACGTAATAAATTGGTGATTGACGGCTGGATTGAGGAAACCATCAGCGGAACAAAATCGTACAACAAACGCGAGTTGGGCAAATTGTTGAAGCGTGTGCAAAAGGATGATCTAATCATCTGTGCCGAGTTATCTCGTTTGGGGCGTAATCTTTTTATGATTATGGAGATTTTGAATATTTGCATGACAAAAGAATGCAGAGTATGGACTATAAAGGATAATTATCGATTGGGAGAAGACATACAAAGTAAAGTACTTGCCTTTGCTTTCGGTTTATCTGCTGAGATTGAACGCAACTTAATCAGCCAGAGGACAAAGGAGGCTTTGGCTAGAAAGAAAGCGGAGGGCATTACATTGGGACGTCCAAAAGGTAGGAAAAGTTCACCTGAGAAATATAAATTGCATGGGAAAGAAAATCTTATAAATGAACTTTTGAAAGTCAATGTGTCAAAACGCAAAATTGCTAAGATTTGTAAGGTTGATAGAAATACACTCGACCGCTTTATTAAACAGTTCTTGACAGAATGAAAAGGAGCGTATTCGTGCAGCAAAACG
>ULTJ01055266.1_pt1 | contig 20405 bp, 18 predicted proteins | sample 1957491 | NCBI WGS metagenome assembly ULTJ01 (sample SAMEA4835731, study PRJEB28245) | human gut metagenome | biome: gut microbiome; material: fecal sample | place: Denmark | collected 2008 | reverse complement strand
GATTGGAGTGATGATACTACGGAGGGAACCGCCACAATTCAATATGTGTGTATCTGTAATTTTATGGAATGTCATGAATACAGGAGCAAATATCGTATTCATAGTAACAGAAATGGCAAGTGCTACCCATAGTTTGTCTAAACAAAAGCCATTATTGATAATGTTTGAAGCGTCTGTCATTCCCATATATACCATGAATTGTGGAACTCCTTTTGAGAAAACAATCATTGCCATGTTGATGCCCATTCCTAGCAGTCCCCAAACAACAGCACGAGGAAGAACCCCAAATCCTTTCCGGTTATATACTCCGGCGCTGATGCGAAGCCCTAGCATTTCGCCCAATGTTGCAAGGATGCCGAACTTTAGAAAACTCATTATCATGCCATGTGACGCATTAAATGATTTATACCAATCATAAATAGGTGAACTTACAAAGAATGGCAAGAAAATTAAAATCAATACCAAAACGAAAAGGAAATCTTGTCTTTTCATACAAAAGGTGTGCTTTTCATAAATAATGTGGCAAATATACTTATTTCTCGGGAATTTAAAAGAGAAAAGATAGAATATTTAAAATAAAGTAAGCGGCATGTTTGAGTTTTACTTTAAAGAAAAAAGGGGGGGAACTCATTTATTTGAGTTCCCCCCCTTTGACTATTCTTATAGAATTTATTTTATCACTTCAAGTGCTTTGAAACATTTAGTCAGTTTATCTACTGCATAATCTACTTGTTCCTTGGTGTGAGTAGCCATTAAAGCTACGCGAACCAACGTATCCTGAGGTGCACATGCAGGCGGGATAACCGGATTGATAAAAATACCTTCATCAAAAGCCATCTTTGTTACTACGAATGTTTTCTCAGTATCGCGTACATATAAAGGTATAATAGGAGATTCTGTTTCTCCAATCTCGAAGCCTGCATCACGGAATTTCTTCAATGCATAGTTGGTGATATCCCACAGACGCTGGATACGTTCCGGTTCAGACTTGATAATATGAAGTGCCTCACGAGCAGCAGCTGTTGCTCCCGGAGTACTGCTTGCTTGGAATATATAAGAACGGGCATTATGACGTAACCAATTGATAACCTCTTTGTCGCCGGCAACAAAACCACCGATAGAAGCTAATGATTTACTGAATGTTCCCATGATTAAATCAACATCTTTAGTAACTCCAAAATGGTCACAAACGCCACGACCTTGTTTACCGAAAACGCCTAAGCCATGGGCTTCATCCACATAAATGCTGGCATTATATTTTTTCTTCAGGCGAACGATTTCCGGTAAATTGGCCAAATCGCCTTCCATGGAAAATACCCCATCAACAACAATCAGTTTAATAGCGTCCGGTTCACACTTCTGGAGTTCCTTTTCAAGATCTTCCATGTCGTTGTGCTTGTACTTCAATTGTGTGGCAAAAGAGAGACGACGTCCATCCACAATAGAAGCGTGGTCACGGTCATCACATATAATATAATCACCACGTCCTACAACAGCAGGGATAATACCTTCATTAACAGTAAAACCGGTAGAGAAACAGAGCGATTCATCTTTTCCTACGAATTCGGCCAGTTCTTTTTCCAATTCAACGTGTATATCAAGAGTACCATTCAGAAAACGGGAACCGGCACAACCAGTACCATATTTTTCTGTAGCAGCTATTGAAGCGTCAATGATTCGTTTGTCGTAAGTAAGTCCCATATATGCGTTCGAACCGAACATTAGAACTTTTTTGCCATCCATCATTACTTCAGTATCCTGATGGCTATTGATTGTGCGGAAATAAGGATATACGCCTTTTGCCATGAATTGTTGCGGCAGGTCGTATTTCGCAAATTTGTCTTGTAGTAAACCCATGAAATGTCTATTATATAATGAATATTTAATTCTATTAAATACGAGTTCTTAAAAACAGGGGGCAAAGATAGCAAAATATGTTGTTATATGTTCCATTTAGTCTAAAAAATATACTCCTATTCGTTTTAAAACAGTCAGATGGTTAATTTTTAAAGGAATTATATTACTTTTGCAAGACTAGAGAATTGCATTATAACATTTCTTTCGCATGGAGAATAATAAGAAAAAAATATCATTTATAATAAACCCGATATCCGGTACCCAGAATAAAGAGCAGATTTTGAAATGGCTCGACCAAAAACTGGATAAGGAGAAGTATATTCCCGAAGTTGTTTATACGGAGTGGGCAGGCCATGCTGTGGAAATAGCTGCGCAAAAAGCTAAAGAAGACGCTTTTGCTGTTGTTGCCATTGGTGGAGATGGCACAATCAATGAAATAGCTCGTTCATTGGTACATACGAAAACAGCTTTGGGTATTATTCCTTGTGGTTCAGGGAATGGACTTGCACGTCATTTGCAAATTCCGATGGAAGTTAAAAAAGCTATCGACATAATAAATGACGGCTTGATAGATATTATCGACTATGGTAAGATTAATGACGTGCCGTTTTTTTGCACATGTGGTGTGGGGTTTGATGCGTTTGTCAGCTTGCAATTCTCAAAAGCGAGTAGGAGAGGTCCGTTGACCTATCTGGAAAAAACATTGCTTGAGAGTTTAAAATATCGTCCTGAAACTTATGAGCTTGAGCTGGATGGTAGCACTTTGCGTTATAAGGCTTTTCTGATAGCTTGTGGAAATGCTTCGCAATATGGTAACAATGCTTATATTGCACCTCAAGCTACTTTGAACGATGGTTTGCTGGATGTTACAATATTAGAGCCTTTTACGGTGCTTGATGTGCCGGCTTTGTCTTTCCAACTGTTTAATAAGACTATAGATCAAAATAGTCGTATCAAGACTTTCCGTTGTCAGACCCTTCGCATACACCGCGCTAAACAAGGGGTAGTACATTTTGATGGTGATCCGATGATGATGGGAGAATATGTAGATGTAAAAATCATACAGAAAGGATTACAGGTTATTGTTCCCCGGAACGCTGAAAAAGATACATCTAACGTTCTGCAACGGGCTCAAGATTATATAAACGGGCTCAAACAGATTAATGAAACTATTATAGAAGATATTACGCATAAAAACAAAAAAATATTGGATAAAAGTAGGGAGCAATTAAAAAAACTCACGAAAATCTAATTACACCTTATTATATGCACTGATACTATGATTAAGATAACCATTATCACATTTTTCTGGATAATAATATTGGGGATATTTTCCGGAAGTTGTACTCCAAAAGAAGAGAGACGTGTATTGGTTATACATTCGTATGAAGATACTTACGCAGGTTATCCTCAATTTAATAAAGCAATAGCCAAAGAATTCCGAAAGCGGGGTATTCATGCAGAACTATGTGTCTTGTATTTGGATTGTGAATCTTATCTGAAAAAAGAAGAACTGGAAAGGATGAATTTTCTATTGGATTCTATTAAGGAGTGGAAGCCGGAGATAATTCTTGTTAATGAGGATCAGGCTACTTACTCATTATTAGAATGTGGTAATCCATTAACGCAAAAGATTCCAATAGTATTTGGTGGAGTTAACTATCCTAATTGGGATTTAATCAAACAGTATCACAATGTTACCGGTTTCCATGATAAAATGGATTTTAAAAAGAATATCGATATGGCGAAAAGGCTATTGGGAGTTGATCTCAATTTTTTTACCTTATTAGATAGTACTTATTTAGATAAAAAAATAAGTACGGATATTCAGGAACAGATAAAAGGTGAAAGAATAAAATATTCACGACAAGCATTAAAGAAAATTGAAAGAGAGGAACTAAACCAGCAAGGATACAACAGTTTCAGTGAGGTTGGAGTACGTACCCGCAATAGTAGACAAGGGGATGGTGCCCTTATGTGGTTTTTGAGTAAATATTCAAAAAGGCGTTGTTACCTACAAGTCAAACGTGACTTTACTACAGTAAATATTAGTAACATAACCTCCAGCCCATGTATAACTGCCATCAACGAAGCATTTGAAAATGAGAAATTCTTAGGGGGGTACTTTACTTCGATGCTAGTACAAGTGGAAGAGGAGGTCTTGGCCGCTACTCAAATATTACATGGAAAAAATCCTTCCAATATGCCTGTAATGGAGAGTAAAAAGCAATATTTAATTGATTGGAAAGTAATGGAACAATTGGATATTCCTCTTAATAAGATACCGTCCGAATATGTCATTGCCAATATTCCGTTCAGAGTTAAATATTTTGTACTTTGGTTAAGTATAATTCTAATTTCCACTATATTACTTTTTACTTTCATCATTTGGCTGATATTTTTGTATCGGCGTGAACAAAACAGAAAGAAGAAAGCTTTATTTGCTTTGGCCGATGAAAAAGAAACATTGGCGCTTGCCATTGAAGGCGGAACGACATACGTATGGAAATTAGAGAACAATCATTTCGTCTTTGAAAATGTATTTTGGAACTCGTTAGGAATGGAAGTACAAGAGCTAACTGTGGCAGATATGATTAAGATTGTACATCCTGATTATCGGAAGCTTTTTATCAGAAATTGGAAAACTTTATCTACCGCTCAAAAGAAAATAGTTCAAGTTCAGTGTGACTTTAACGGAAAAGGATATCAATGGTGGGAATTTCGGTATACAACTACACACATGGCAAATGGTAAAAGTCGCACAGCGGGGTTACTTCTTAATATCCAAGCTTTCAAGGAGCGGGAACAAGAACTTGAAGAAGCTCGCGAACTGGCAGAAAAGGCGGAACTTAAAGAGTCATTTTTGGCAACCATGAGCCATGAAATCCGTACTCCCCTGAATGCAATCGTCGGCTTTTCTACATTACTGACATCTGACGAAGAAATAGGAGAAGAAGAGAAACAAGACTATATAAAGACTATCAAGCATAACAACGAATTGTTGCTCAAGTTGATTAATGATATTCTTGAGTTATCAAGAATAAGGTCTGGCTATATGGCTTTTGTTTTTGAAACATTCCGCATTGACACTCTAATTGATAACATCTATAATACACATCAAATGTTGGTTCCTTCCTATCTTCAATTACTCAAAGAAGAAGATAAGGATGTAGTCATTGAATTAAATGCAGACAAGGGACGTTTGAATCAAGTGATTACTAATTTCTTGAATAATGCTTATAAGTTTACCAAGAAAGGATATATAAAATTGGGATACCATTATTTGCCCGAGACAGAGGAAGTTGAAATATTTGTTGAAGATACAGGACAAGGAATTAGCCCGGCAGAACAAAAAATTATCTTCAGTCGTTTTTATAAACATGATGAATTTACTCAAGGCACTGGTTTGGGACTTTCCATCTGCCAAGGTATAATTGAAAAATTAAATGGCAGGATAGAAGTGTGGTCGGAACCGGGAAAGGGTAGCCGCTTTACAGTTATATTGCCATGTAAAGTCGTTTTTTAAAATAATCTTTTCTTAATTTGATACGTCTATAATATGTTTTATGTATTTTTGCACGATAATTATACAAAGTATATTAAATGTATAGTCAAATTGTAAATCAATAAATTCAGATATTAAAATGTATAGATCACACACCTGCGGAGAATTACGTATCTCCGACGTTAATAAACAAGTGACGCTGGCAGGTTGGGTACAGCGCAGCCGTAAAATGGGAGGTATGACCTTCATCGACCTTCGCGACCGTTATGGAATTACCCAATTAGTATTCAATGAAGAAGTGAACGCTGATCTTTGTGACCAAGCTAACCACTTGGGGCGTGAATATGTCATTCAGATTACAGGTACGGTAAACGAACGCTTCAGTAAGAATCAAAATATTCCTACCGGAGATATAGAAATTATCGTCTCAGAATTGAATGTGCTGAATGTTGCCTTAACGCCTCCTTTCACCATTGAAGAGAATACGGATGGTGGTGATGATATCCGTATGAAGTACCGTTATCTGGATTTGCGTCGGGCAAACGTGCGTAAGAATTTGGAACTGCGCCATAAGATGACGATTGAAGTCCGTAAGTATTTGGATAACCAAGGTTTTATTGAAGTAGAAACCCCTATTTTGGTAGGTTCTACTCCAGAGGGGGCACGAGACTTTGTAGTGCCTTCACGTATGAATCCGGGACAGTTCTATGCTTTGCCCCAAAGTCCGCAAACTCTGAAACAGTTATTGATGGTTTCCGGATTCGATCGTTATTTTCAGATTGCAAAGTGTTTCCGTGACGAAGACCTGCGTGCCGACCGTCAACCCGAATTCACGCAGATTGACTGTGAAATGTCTTTCGTTGAACAAGATGATATCATTAACCTTTTTGAGGGTATGGCTAAGTATCTGTTCAAAGAAATTCGTGGTGTGGAGTTGACCGAACCGTTCTTGCGCATGCCTTGGGCAGATGCCATGAAGTATTATGGTAGCGATAAGCCCGACCTTCGTTTCGGTATGAAGTTTGTGGAACTGATGGATATCATGAAAGGTCATGGATTCTCTGTATTTGATAATGCAGCATACATTGGCGGTATCTGCGCTGAAGGTGCTGCGCATTATACCCGTAAGCAACTGGATGCATTGACTGAATTTGTGAAGAGACCGCAGATTGGTGCCAAAGGTATGGTTTACGCCCGTATAGAAGCTGATGGAAGTGTAAAATCAAGTGTTGATAAGTTCTATTCTCAGGAGGTTTTGCAGGAAATGAAAGCTGCATTTAGCGCTCAACCAGGTGACTTAATCTTGATTTTAAGTGGTGATGATGCCATGAAGACCCGTAAGCAATTAAATGAACTGCGTCTTGAAATGGGTAACCAATTAGGATTGCGTGATAAGAATAAATTCGCCCTTTTGTGGGTGGTTGATTTCCCGATGTTTGAATGGAGCGATGAAGAAGGCCGCTTGATGGCAATGCACCATCCGTTCACCCATCCGAAAGATGAAGATATTCCTTTGTTGGATACAGATCCGGCAGCGGTTCGTGCCGATGCATACGACATGGTATGTAATGGTATTGAAGTGGGGGGCGGTTCTATCCGTATCCATGATGCGCAATTGCAGGCCAAGATGTTCGAAATTCTTGGATTTACTCCGGAGAAAGCTCAGGAACAATTTGGCTTCTTGATGAATGCTTTCAAATACGGTGCACCTCCTCACGGTGGTTTGGCATACGGACTCGACCGTTGGGTAAGTATCTTTGCCGGTCTTGACAGTATCCGTGACTGTATTGCATTCCCGAAGAATAATAGTGGACGCGATGTTATGTTGGATGCTCCTTCAAGTATCGACCAGAAACAATTGGATGAGTTAAATCTGATTGTAGACATCAAAGAATAAAAGTATAGAACAGGAGAGAGTGAAAGAGTCCACGCGAATTTTCCGCTTTATGATAATCGGTACGCTGAATGCCTTGATTATGGCAATCACTATCTGGATAATGATGGATGAATTGGATATCAATTACATGCTCTCCAACATAACAGCTTATACACTGGCGCAGATACATAATTTTATCTGGTGCAAGTATTGGATATTTCCTACAGAAAAAAGGAGCAACACTTGGCGACAAGTGCTGCTCTTTTCTATAGCTTTCGGAATGGCTTACGGGGCGCAGTTCCTTTTTTTAGTCGGATTGGTCGAAGGCTTGAATTGCGATGAATACCTATCTCAATTTCTGGGTCTGTTTGTCTATGGAGGAGTCAATTTCTTGATGAATAAACGGCTTACATTCAAATAGTCGGTTAATCTAGAAATCGTTTTGTCAATCCTTCGTATGCATCTATCCTGCGGTCGCGCAAGAATGGCCACCAACGGCGCACATTTTCAGAACGTTCCATATCTACTTCTACCACAATATTTTCAGGATTGTCATTCCCTGCTTTTGCAAGGAATTCTCCTTGGGGGCCGGCCACAAAACTATTTCCCCAGAACAGTATGCCATTGGTCTGCATAGATGGATCAGGCTCATGTCCCACACGATTTACCGATATCACGGGCAATCCGTTGGCTACCGCATGTCCACGTTGTGAAATAATCCAGGCCTCCAGCTGACGCGCTTTTTCCTCATCCGTATCGCTGCTTTCCCAGCCGATAGCAGTAGGATAAATCAAAATTTCAGCACCTTTTAATGCCATCAGGCGAGCTGCTTCGGGATACCATTGATCCCAACAAACCAATACACCCAGTTTTCCGAGTGAGGTTTGAATAGGCTCAAAACCGATATCTCCGGGAGTAAAATAGAATTTTTCATAATAAGCCGGGTCGTCGGGTATGTGCATCTTCCGATACTTGCCAGCGATACTTCCATCTCGTTCAAAAACAACAGCCGTGTTATGATATAAGCCTGGAGCTCGTTTCTCGAATAGAGAGGTAACAAGTACAATGTCGTTGGCTGCTGCCAGTTCCGAATAGAAACCTGTGGAAGGTCCGGGAATTGTTTCCGCCAAATCAAACAATTGTGTATTCTCTGTTTGGCAAAAGTACAAGGAGTTATGCAATTCCTGCAAAACAACCAATTGTGCCCCGTGTGCAGCACATGCCTCAATACTTTTAGCTAAATTCATCAGATTTGTACGCAGGTCTGAAGTATTGGCTTGCTGGATTATACCGACTTTTATCTTTCTTGTCATTTGTATATTTACTATTTTACGATTTATAATTCAAGAGTTTCGTTATTTACGATTAAGTATTATTTTAGCACCCCAACAGGATATTGCATTGTGACGCAATGTAGCGACCCATGTTGTTTTATCAAGGCACGGCAGTCTATACCTATAATTTCGTGGTTTGGGAATACCTCCTGCAACACTTCTTTGGCACGTATGTCGTTTTCAGGTTGGTTATAAGTCGGACAGAGTACCACATCGTTCATAATCAAAAAATTGGCGTATGTTGCAGGTAAACGTTCACCCTCTACTTCAATTTTATCAACCATAGGCAACGCCAACAAACGATAAGGCTTCCCATTCAAAGTACGGAATGTTTTCAGTTGTTCTTCCATTTTATGAAGTTCTTCATAATGTTCGTCTTGTACATCATTACATTGTACATAAACAATCGTATTAGTAGAACAAAAACGGGCAAGCGTATCAACATGGCTATCAGTATCGTCTCCGGCTAAATAACCATAATCAAGCCAAAGTACCCGTTCCAAATGAAAAGTAGAACGAAGAAACTCTTCAATTTCTGCCTTATTCATCTGCCCGTTTCTATTGGGAGACAGTAGACATTCAGAAGTCGTAAGCAAGGTACCTGCACCATCGCTTTCGATGGAACCTCCCTCTAGGACAAATCCCAAACGATTGACATATTTCCCTTTCAAAACTCCGGTTTCTACAGCCCGGCGGGTAATTTCATTATCCTTGTCCGAAGCAAACTTCAACCCCCAACCATTGAATGTAAAGTCTAGTAGGGAAGGGCCGTCGGCATCCAGCATAGTAATGGCGCCGTGATCACGTGCCCAAGTATCATTTGTGCCGCATTTCAGAAAGCGAACGTTTTCCATATTCACCGTTGCAGAGATTTGCTTTTTCACCTCATCGGGGTCAGGAGTGACTATAAGTAATAACTCATGTTTCGCAATCTCAGTAGCAATGGCGACAAAGCATTTTTGAACTTCCTCAAGCATATAGGCCCAGTCCGTTCCGGCATGAGGCCAAGTCAACTGTATACCACTTTGCAAAGCCCACTCTGCCGGCAGAAACGGGGCACGCACTTCTACTTGAATACTTATGTTTTTACCAAACTGCACCTGATAATCCTTTTCAGATGCTCCACCATGTGGTAATCCTACGACAATTCCCATGTATCCTAATACGTTAGTTTATTTTTTATCCTCTTTCGGTTTTCTATCAAAGAACGGATTTTTGGAAGATGCACTCACGGGAATGGCGAATACAGTCTTACAATCCTTCAGCCACTCTAACCGCTGTACGGCAAGTCCGGCGGAGAACATCACACGGGTATCTAACCGCATATCGGCCGCCATTGCGCAAGCTGACCCCAAAGCAATACCTACATCGATCGTGTTCAAGGCACATGGAACACCCTCAGAACGTTCTGCACAAGTAGGAAAACCGCAATGCCCGCAGTTCAATCCTTGCGCTTGTTCGCGCGTACCTATTATAACTACGCATTCTGCCTGCAAAATGTTTCCGGCATCACGCAGAAAAAATTTCATACCCAGTTCTTCGGCCATGACAATCATCTTGTCCGATAACTTTTTGAGGTCATCACCCGTAACCAAAGCTGTTTCAATTACATCAATGCCTTTACCCTTGGGGGCTGTACGTGCAGCGGTCATCATTTGTCTTGCCACATTCAATACATGTTCATGGCGGCAATCCCGTTCGTTCTGTATCATATCTTTTTCCTGAATTAATTAGTGAGACAAAGATAGTACAATTATTTTTTTCTGTACTTTTGCAAATATAGAAAGATTAAAGAAAAACATCCATGTTACAAATAGAAAATGCCAGTATTGCCTTTGGCGACGAAGTACTCTTTTCCGGTTTCGACTTACAAGTAGATAAGGGAGAGATAGTGAGTATCTCCGGTCCCTCGGGGTGCGGAAAGACTTCTCTGCTAAATGCCATACTGGGATTTATTCCTTTGAAAGAAGGCCGAATTACGGTAAATAGTATCCTACTGGAAAAAAATAGTATAGATCACATTCGTAAACGGATAGCTTGGATACCACAAGAGTTGGCCTTACCATTGGAGTGGGTGAAAGATATGGTACAACTTCCTTTCAGCCTGAAAGCCAATCGGAATACTCCCTTTTCAGAAGAATATCTGTTTGCCTGTTTCCAGGATTTGGGTTTGGATCGTGAGTTATATTACAAACGGGTCAATGAAGTTTCCGGCGGTCAACGTCAACGCATGATGATAGCCGTAGCTTCAATGATTGATAAACCTCTCACTATCGTTGATGAGCCAACATCTGCACTCGATTCGGACTCTACCGGAAAAGTCCTTGCATTTTTCCGGAAACAGATCGAAAAAGGAAGTGCCATACTGGCGGTTTCTCATGATGAGAGCTTTGCAGAAGGATGTAACCAACATATAATAATGAAGCTATGAGTTTTGCAGGATTTGTTTTTGATATGATAAGACGTGATAAAGAGAACCGTGATTTACGGAATATTCGTCGCGAAAGATTAAATGAACGTTTAGACAAGATGTACGAAGGTCATAACGGTATGCCGCAAAACACAACAGCTGAAGATATGGAGGAAATAGTTAAGCAAACGAAGAAGAGAGAACGTTCAGAACAAAATTATAGTGTGAGTATGACATTCATGATTGTAGGTATCTGTATCATTATTGCTGCTACATTAGTATTTATATTTATGTAAACATGGGAACCATTGACATATCATATTTCAGTTTGGGTATCGGACTATTATTATTACTGATACCGCTTTTCTATATCTGGAAATTCAAAACCGGATTGGTGAGTGCAACTATTGTGGGGACGGCACGTATGATTGTACAACTTTTCTTTATTGGAGTTTATCTAAAATATCTTTTTTTATGGAATAGTCCGTGGATAAACTTCTTGTGGGTGATTGTTATGATATTCGTGGCTTCGCAAACTGCGTTGTCGCGTACGCAATTGAAGCGTAAAGTTTTGCTTATTCCCATTTCAGTAGGGTTTCTGTGTAGCGTGGTATGTGTAGGAATGTATTTCATCGGTATCGTGCTGCGCCTTGAGAATGTATTCAGTGCTCAATATTTTATTCCCATTTTCGGTATATTAATGGGGAATATGCTGTCTAGCAATGTGATAGCCCTCAATACCTATTATAGTGGATTGAAACGGGAGCAACAACTCTATCGTTATCTGCTAGGCAATGGTGCTACCCGTGCAGAAGCGCAGGCGCCATTCATCCGCCAGGCCATCATCAAATCATTTAGTCCGTTGATAGCCAATATTTCCGTAATGGGTTTGGTTGCTTTTCCGGGAACAATGATAGGCCAGATACTGGGAGGAAGCAGTCCGAATGTTGCTATCAAATACCAAATGATGATTATGGTAATCACTTTTACAGCATCTATGCTTTCATTGATGATTACTATTTCATTAGCATCGCGTAAATCATTCGACGCATACGGCAAACTATTGCAGGTTACAGTAGAAAAGAAGAAATAGCCTGATTACTGTAGCTTTTCCGGCATATAACGGATTTGTACATACTGCACGCCCGGTTTTACGAAACCACTATCCAGCATTACTTTAGTAATCCGAAATACTTCCAGCCTTTCTTGTAAATAGTGCTTTACCCGGTTTTTCTGGGGCTTTGTGAATGACAGGATTTCTACTTTACCCGACGTATGGATGTTGGCTTTTACCTTTACAGTACGTACGGGAATAGGAAAGTCGTCTTTTTTACCCCCGCTGTTTTTCTTGTCTACCCAAAGAATAGTCGTAGCTTTTGGCGTGGTGTCCACATATTGTTCATCGGAATCTTGTCCGTCATTTTGTGTCTGTCCTGTATGACGGCAGGAAGATAATGTTATAAACAAGGAGAAAAGTAAAAATATCAGTATCTTCATAATGGTTATATTGAGCTTTGTCAGCTTCAAATATACAAAAAAAACGTAAAAGTTCCCTTGAATTCACTACTTTTTGCTATATTTGCAACCAAATTTTCTACTGATAATGAAAATTAAAGAGATAGTAAGCGCCCTTGAACGGTTCGCGCCTCTGCCATTGCAAGACGGATTTGATAATGCCGGCGTGCAAATCGGATTGACAGATGCGGAAGCAACAGGGGCTTTGTTGTGTCTTGACGTTACCGAATCCGTACTGGATGAAGCGATTGCGTTGGGATACAATCTTGTCATATCGCATCATCCCCTCATTTTTAAGGGTTATAAATCCATCACCGGAAAAGATTATGTGGAACGTTGCATATTGAAGGCCATCAAGAATGACCTTGTGATATATTCTGCCCATACCAATCTGGACAATGCGGCAGGAGGGGTGAACTTTAAGATTGCCGAGAAAATAGGTTTGAAAAACGTGCGCATACTGGAAGCTAAAGAAAATGCGTTGCTCAAGTTAGTTACTTTTGTTCCTGTGGCCTGTGCCGAAGAAGTGCGTGAAGCATTATCATCAGCCGGATGCGGATGTATTGGAAATTATGACTCGTGTAGCTACAATGTAGAAGGTGAGGGAATGTTTCGTGCAAAGAAGGGTGCACAACCCTATTGTGGAGAAATAGGAGAGTTGCATATTGAAAAAGAAGTGCGCATAGAAACCATACTACCTGCTTATAGAAAGGGGGATGCCGTTAAGGCATTGCTTGCTGCGCATCCTTACGAAGAGCCTGCATTCGATTTTTATCCTTTGCAGAACTCCTGGACTCAAGCCGGGGCAGGTGTTATCGGTGAGTTGGAAACTCCTGAAACAGAACTTGAGTTCTTGAAACGTATCAAGAAAATATTTGAGGTGGGTTGCTTGCGACATAATAAACTGACCGGGCGTGAAATTCAGACGGTTGCCTTATGCGGTGGCGCGGGAGTATTTCTTATGCCGCTTGCCATCAGTAACCATGCAGATGTTTTCATTACCGGTGAGATAAAGTATCATGATTACTTCGGACACGATACGGACATTCTGCTGGCAGAGATAGGACATTACGAAAGCGAACAATATACAAAAGAACTTTTTTATACAATAATCCGGGATTTGTTTCCTAATTTTGCGGTTCAAATGACCAAAGTGAATACAAATCCCATAAAATACATGTAAATAAAATGGCTAAAGAAGCAAAAAAAGATCCCCAGGAATTGACAGTGGAGCAAAAGTTGAAAGCTTTGTTCCAGTTGCAGACAATGCTGTCTAAAATTGATGAAATCAAGACGTTGAGAGGTGAACTTCCTTTGGAAGTACAAGACTTGGAAGACGAAATTGCCGGTCTGAGCACCCGTATTGAGAGGATAAAGGCGGAAGTTGCAGAACTGAAATCCTCTATTGCCGGTAAAAAAGTGGAAATTGAAACAGCAAAAGCTTCCGTAGCAAAATATAAAGAGCAACAAGAAAATGTACGTAACAACCGTGAGTACGACTTCCTGAGCAAAGAAATTGAATTCCAGACTTTGGAAATCGAACTTTGTGAAAAGAGAATTAGAGAATTCTCCGAACAAGAAGTTGAAAAGTCTGCTGAAGCGGCAGAAAGCATTGCTGCTCTTGAAGAAAGACAGAAAGACCTCGAAGTGAAAAAGAACGAATTGGACGAAATCGTATCTGAAACCAAGCAGGAAGAAGAGAAATTGAGAGACAAAGCTAAAGACCTCGAAACTAAAATCGAACCCCGTCTGCTCCAGTCATTCAAGCGTATCCGCAAAAATTCACGTAATGGTTTGGGTATTGTATATGTACAACGTGACGCCTGTGGAGGTTGCTTCAACAAAATTCCGCCTCAGAGACAGTTGGATATCCGTTCTCGTAAGAAAATTATCGTTTGTGAATATTGCGGACGTATCATGATTGACCCAGAATTGGCAGGTATAGCTCCGGAGGTTAAAGAGGAACCGGTAAAAGAAAAAGTTACAAGAAGCAGAAAGAAAGCTACAGAAGCTTAATATTTCCGCAATAATTGCAATAAACAAATAAAGGTTTAGGTTGTTATGATTCCAACATTATAACAACCTAAACCTTTTTTTATGAATATAAAAACCTGGGGCAGTACGCTGCTCGTTTTATGCCTGTGTTCTGCGGCATTGGCACAGAAAAGCAACCGCTATCTGGAAACAACACTTCCGCAAGGCTGGGGGACTAATGCATCCCACGCTATTCCGGGAGACGATAATTTGTTTAGTGAACAGATACAGCCTGTAGACGACAAATGGTGGAAAGCCTTTGCCGACCCGATGCTGGACTCGCTTATCTCAGTAGCATCTACACAGAATTTCTCCGTATTGTCTGCCATGGACCGTATAAACATGGCACAGGCGAATTTACGGATACAGCGAGGTGGTTTTTTCCCTTCCATTTCATTGGATGCCGGATGGGAACGGGAACAGAGTAGCGGTAATGTAAGTTCACTTCCCAAATCCATTTCTTCAGCTTATAGCGCTTCCCTCAATGCCAGTTGGGAGCTGGATGTATTTGGAAGTATCCGCCAGCGAGTCAAAGCGCAACGGGAAAATTTCGCAGCCAGTAAAGAAGAATACACTTCTGTTATGATTTCCTTGTGTGCCCAAGTAGCATCTGCTTATATCGGTTTACGGGAATTGCAACAGGAACTGAAAGTTGTTACCAATAATTGCAATACCCAGGCGGCGGTACTCAGCATTACTGAAACACGTTATAAGACGGGGCTTGTATCCAAACTGGACGTAGCACAAGCCAAGTCTGTATATTACAGTACCAAAGCTTCTATCCCGCAATTGGAAGCAGACATCAATCAGTATGTTACAACACTTGCCATCTTGTTGGGTACTTATCCTCAATATATCCGCCCTACGTTGGAAAAAGCAGGAAAACTGCCTGATTATATGGAACCTGTCGGGATGGGAATTCCCGCCGACCTGTTGCTCCGCCGTCCCGATATTCGCCAGGCTGAACGGCAAGTCAGCGCACAAGCCGCCCTGCTGGGGGCTTCTAAAAGCGATTGGTTGCCTCAGGTTTTCCTGAAAGGTTCTGTCGGCTATTCTTCGCGTGATATAAAAGACCTAACCAAACGGAACAGTATGACTTTTGAAATAGCTCCAAGCATCACCTGGACGTTATTCAGCGGTACCAAGTTGGTGAATGCTACCCGGTTGGCACGTGCACAACTGGATGAAACGATTCATCAGTTTAATCAGACAGTACTTACTGCCGTGCAAGAAACGGATAATGCCATGAACGGATACCGTAACTCCATACAGCAGATTGTTGCTTTGCGTGAAGTATGTAACCAAGGTGAAGAGACGTTGAAACTATCTCTAGACCTATACAAACAGGGGTTGTCACCTTTTCAGAATGTATTGGATGCCCTTAGGTCGTTGCTGACTTATCAAAATCAGCTTGTACAGGCTCAAGGCGGTTCATTGCAACAGCTAATATCTCTCTACAAGGCATTGGGAGGAGGATATGAGTTAATGGATAATTAATAATAGATAATTGATAATTTAAGCCGAAACATATATATGAAAAATCAAATGTACATCACTTTGCTCATTTTGCCGTTATTGGCAGGATGCGGGGACAAAAAAGAGTCGGCACGTACGATGCCCGTTCCGGAAATAAGTGTGGCTCGTCCGTCAGTGCAAGACATTACATTGACAAAAGACTATCCGGGCTATCTGACTTCTGAAAAGACAGTGGATCTGGTAGGTAGAGTCAACGGAACTTTGCAAACCATAGCCTATGCACCGGGTAGCCGGGTGCGCCAGGGACAGGTGCTTTTTGTCATTGAGCCTACGGTCTATCTGGATAATGTGCGCCAGGCAGAAGCTGCGCTTAAAACGGCTCATGCCAATCTGGAATATGCACAGAATAACTATGAACGCATGCAGGAAGCTGTAAAGACAGATGCGGTCAGTCAAATCCAGGTGTTACAATCCAAATCGAATGTAGCAACTTCCCAAGCCGCCGTAAGCAATGCGGAGGCAGCGTTGAATACGGCTCGTACCAATTTGAGTTATTGTACTGTCCGTGCTCCGTTTGACGGAACTGTCAGTCGCAACCAAGCTGATGTCGGAAGTTATGTCAGTGGAGGTGTGCAGCCCGTTACATTGGCTACTATTTACAAGGACGACCATTTATATACTTATTTCAATGTAGCAGATAATCAATGGCTTTCCATGTTGATGCAACAAGGAGACTCTATTCCACGGAGGGTAACCGTCAGTTTAGGTAAAGATGGGATATCAAGCTATCCGGCTACTTTGGACTATCTTTCGCCTAATGTAAACCTGAATACCGGAACGTTGGATATTCGCGCCCGTCTGGATAATCCCAAGGGATTATTGAAAAGTGGATTATATGTCAGTATCACGCTGCCTTATGGAGAACAAAAACAAGCTGTCCTGATACCCGATGCTTCTATCGGTACCGACCAATTGGGAAAATATATCTATATCGTCAATGACTCGGATATTGTCCGCTACCGTCACGTCGAAACCGGACAATTGGTAGGGGATAGTCTTCGCCAGATAAAGGAGGGGCTTTCTCCGCAAGAACGCTATGTTACCAAAGCATTGATGAAAGTAAGAGAAGGCATGAAAGTTCATCCCGTTGGTAATTAATAATTTGACCCATTAATAAAATAGACAATATGTTCTCAAAGTTCTTTATAGACCGTCCTATATTTGCTACCGTACTGGCGCTGCTCATCGTCGTGGCAGGATTGGTCACACTTAATATTCTGCCTATTGCGCAGTATCCTGAGATAACGCCGCCCACCGTACAGGTAAGCGCTGTATATCCTGGAGCCAATGCGCAGACGGTGGCCCAAACGGTGGGTATACCTATCGAGCAGCAAGTCAACGGAGTAGATGGAATGCTTTATATGTCCTCCAATTCTTCTTCCTCAGGAGCTTACTCTCTGACAATTACTTTTGCAGTGGGTACGGACATCGATATGGCTACCGTACAGGTACAGAACCGAGTCAGTGTAGCCCAGTCCTCATTGCCGAATTCGGTTGTTGTACAAGGTGTCACGGTACAGAAGCAGTCGAGTAACATCGTAATGTTCCTTACTTTGAAGTCCGACAGCAAAGATTACGACGGGTTATACCTTAGTAACTATGCCAAACTGAACCTCGTAGACCAGTTGACGCGTGTTCCCGGTGTGGGAGCGGTCAATGTAATGGGTGCGGGCGATTACTCTATGCGTATCTGGTTGGATCCTGCCGCCATGCGTATCCGTAATCTTTCGCCTGCTGATGTGTATCAGGCTATTCAGACGCAAAACGTGGAAGTCAGTGCCGGAAATGTGGGACAGCCCATCGGCAGCGATAATAAAAATGCATATCAATATAGTTTGACCGTAAAAGGCCGGCTTACTTCTCCCGAAGAATTCGGTAATATTATTTTGCGTACCGAAGCGGGAGGGAAGATACTCCGGTTGAGTGATGTAGCTAAAATTGACCTTGGTTCTGCTTCATATAGCGTTGTGTCCCAGCTGGATGGAAAACCTACCGCTGCCATTGCCATTTATCAGCAACCGGGAAGTAATTCGCTGGATGTATCCAAAGGTGTGAAAGCGAAGATGCAGGAACTTGCGCAGAATTTTCCGGCAGGTGTGCAATATGACGTAACGTTGGATACAACAGACGTTATCCATGCTTCTATTGACGAAGTGATGGTGACTTTCCTTGAAACTACCATCCTCGTTGTACTTGTAATCTTCTTGTTCCTTCAGAACTGGCGGGCAGTTATCATTCCTTGTATCACAATCCCAGTATCGCTGATTGGTACACTGGCAATTATGGCGTTGTTTGGCTTTTCTATCAATACTTTGACGCTGTTCGGATTGATACTTGCTGTTGCCATAGTGGTGGACGATGCCATAGTGGTGGTGGAGAATTCCACCCGTTTACTGGATATGGGAAAATATTCAGCGCGCCAAGCTGTTACGGAAGCGATGGGGGAGATTACAGGTCCCATCGTGGGAGTGGTTTTAGTATTGTTGGCAGTTTTTATACCGACTACGCTGGTAAGTGGCATCTCAGGACAGTTATATAAACAATTTGCTTTGACAATTGCCGCCAGTACCGTATTGAGTGGAATAAACTCATTGACGCTTACACCGGCACTTTGCGCATTGATGCTGCAACCTACGAAACCGTCCAAGTTTCCTCTTTATAAAGGGTTTAATTATCTGTATGACAAAACTCAAGGTGCATACGACAGAGTGGTAAGCTTTCTACTGAAACGTCCGCTGGCGGCAGTATTATCTTATGCTGTTTTCACGTTGATTGCTGTCATGATGTTTATCAAATGGCCTTCTACATTTATTCCGGAAGAGGATGATGGTTACTTCCTCGCTGTAGTGCAACTACCTCCGGCTTCGAGCTTGGAACGTACTCAAGCGGTTGGTCAACAGATTAATGCGATATTGGATACCTATCCTGAAGTAAAGGATTATATAGGTATTTCCGGCTTTTCCGTAATGGGAGGAGGTGAACAAAGCAATGCCGCTACCTACTTCGTAGTATTGAAAAACTGGAACCAGCGTAAAGGCAAGGAGCATACGGCTGCTGCCGTTGTTCAACGCTTCAATATGGAGGCCTATACCATACAAGAAGCTGAAATATTTGCTATGGTTCCTCCCGCCATTCCCGGTTTGGGAGCTACAGGTGGTTTGCAACTACAATTGGAAGACCGTCACAACCTCGGTTCTACAGAAATGCAGCGTGCTGTAGAAACGCTGATGGAAAACTACCGCAGTTATCCTGCATTGGCATCTGTCAGCAGTCAGTACCAGGCAAATGTGCCTCAGTATTTCCTCAATATCGACCGTGACAAAGTGCAACTCATGGGTATTCCGCTGAACAGTGTATTCACTGCTTTGGGATATTATATGGGAGATGCATACGTGAATGATTATGTACAATTCGGGCATATTTATCAGGTTAAACTTGGGGCGGGCGATCGTGCCCAGCGCATCATCGGCGATGTACTGAAATTGAGTGTTCCAAATGCTTCGGGCGAAATGGTTCCTTTCTCATCGTTTACCCGGATGGAGGAGCAACTGGGTATGGACCAGATTAATCGTTATAATATGTATTCCACCGCAGCCGTTACTTGCAATGTAGCTCCGGGCAGCAGTTCGGGAGAAGCTATCAAGCAGATGGAAAGTCTGATAAAAGAGCAGCTTGGCAATGAATTCGGTTATGAGTGGACTTCAGTGGCCTATCAGGAAACGCAGGCGGGAACGACTACTTCCGTGGTTTTCATTATGGCATTGATTGTAGCATTTCTTGTTCTTGCCGCTCAATACGAGAGCTGGACCAGTCCGGTGGCAGCAGTTATGGGGCTTCCGGTAGCTTTGCTCGGTGCAATGTTTGGTTGTTATGTCATGGGGACACCGGTTAGCATCTATACTCAAATCGGTATAATTCTGCTTGTTGCCCTTTCTGCTAAAAATGGTATCCTGATAGTGGAATTTGCCCGTGACTTCCGTGCACAAGGTAATTCTATCCGCGATGCCGCTTTTCAGGCGGGACATATCCGGCTACGCCCGATTCTGATGACTTCACTGGCATTTGTGCTAGGTGTGATGCCATTATTATTTGCAACAGGAGCGGGAGCAGGTAGCCGTATTGCACTTGGTGCCGCCGTTGTGTTCGGTATGGCTTTGAATACATTGCTTGCTACGGTTTATATTCCGAATTTCTATGAACTGATGCAGAAGTTGCAGGAGAGAGTGGGAAAGAAGAAGCCCCTCGTTTCGCTAAAGGAGACGGAGGATGGTTCAGGAAAATGATAATTTAGGGGTGTAGCGCCCCAGCAAGTTTTCCTTTCGGATGATAGTGTTTTTA